>Ga0163217_1037455_pt1 | contig 17101 bp, 8 predicted proteins | sample SynspAceP_FD_185933 | JGI IMG/M metagenome (GOLD analysis project Ga0163217, IMG submission 185933) | Saline lake microbial communities from Ace Lake in Antarctica - Synechococcus sp. Ace-P (PacBio error correction) | ecosystem: Environmental > Aquatic > Non-marine Saline and Alkaline > Saline ...
AACCGCCAGGGCATAATTTTCATAGTAAAAGCCTATTATTTCGTTAAAATCATTCTACTTATGCGAGTTGTTTAATATTTTATTCGGCACATGATTTAGGCCTGTATAATTTAGTGATTTAAATGCCATCTTTCTTGATATTTTAATTTATATAAGTGGCAGCCGGGGAGGAAGGGGAATAATGTAAATTACAATAATAACTAGTGGGGCCGATATGTATTATATGGATTTTTTGTGAATGGATGCTACATGAAGTTAAGTTATCAAATAGACAATTTTAACAGGATTAGTGGTAATTTTCAATACAAAGATGTACACTAGGTACTAAACCATTTTTCATTGAATGAACAATTATCAATAGATATAAGAGGGTGGACACGGTTAAACGATCCTAGAATCTTTTTGATGCTGGAGCAATACGAGGGGTTAGAAGGGGAAATTCAGGTATAATATTTTTGGGCCCAATATATCTACGGTTAAGCATGGAAATATCTGATCAAGAATATATATGATTACAATCAGTATGCTTCAGCTAGTAGAAGCAGCTGACTATGCTATGAGTCAATAGAAACCTATTGAAGTAACTATCTTACGGTTATGAGAGAATGGGGGAAGCTTTTAACCGACATGATGGTCAAATAATACGTTACAGAACTCATGTCCTCTAGCAACAGAAGGTATTGAAATCGGCAGTGACAGACACGTATCAATTAAGAGCTAGAAAAGCAAGAGTTGTTGATGCGGCGTTTGGTTTCGTCCTTGGTTTTTATCGGGCATGACTGAATACTTGTTAAATGGAATCTGAATAGTATATTGAATATATATAAGTACAAAGAGAAAACCATCCAGTAGCAGTTGAACACGACATGAATTCTAGATTACTTATAGGTATTGTACAGAATGTTTCTAAGAGGAATGATTAGACACAAAAAACATGAGAAGATTTAAATAATTTTAGGTAGAATTCTTTTGTATGCTTGTCTTATGCGAATAATAAGAATATTGAGAATTCAATATTACATTTTACAACGTAACCATAAGGTGTGTTATTGATAATTCGTCAAATAAAGCATAATAGAATACAAAAAAAGTAGATGATGATGAAAAACACACAAGAGTTGTAATTGAGAAGCAATGCAGACTAGAATAAGAGTGAATGAGACAAGATAAGTATAGAATGCGATAATCCTCAAGAGTTTTAAATAGATAGGGAACAATTCATATCATCAATATGAATATATTATTCGAGAAGTATTCGTTTTATTGATAATTACTAAACGCCTGAACAACTATTGAGTTATTCTAGAAGACAGTAAATGAATTACGGACTCGTCACAACATGTAAAGACAATAGAAATATTTTGATTTTTATTTCTATTATTATAATCCTTGGTTAATTATGAAGTTCCAAGCAAATTATGCGGCACTTACTACGATTAACCAGGAGTGGCTATAGAGAACGAAGTTTAATAACTTTAAAATAGATGTTATACGACCAAAACAAATTAAGAGCCCAAGGATTATTGGCATAACGCAAAAGCTTCTGTATTAGCATTTGGCTAACGCTATAAACCATGAAAATAGTCATATGTACTAATGATATACCAAAGTAAATATTGTTCGTGTAAAAACTTAGATAAGTATGCATAAAGTGGCCGTTAAGCACACTATGGGTGAATGGGAAAAAGTTTTGGATAAATACCCATTGTATTGGGACTTTTGGATGATGGAGGCGGGGGGAAACTGGATAGTATTCTTTTTTACAACTAAAGGTAGTCTTCACAAGCTTTGGTGCAACATGTTTAGGCACATAATGAAAAGTCCAAGAATCCATAATCAATGTTCGGATCAATAATTTAGAAGAGGCCAAAGAATTAGAGCAATTTATTCAACGAGGAATTAATTGTAAAGAACCTAGATTATATTGTGGAAGAACTTACTCAGTTTGTAGTGATAGGGGCTGGCGCTGGAGCAGTTGCAGCTAGTCTTATATACCTGAAACATAAATAGGTGGTTTTAAACTTATTATTCAAGTATTTGTGTTTTATATATTTGCCCTTTTTTATCGTAAAGAAATATAAAAGAGAAGAATTAAACTAATTAATTGCTTGGTGCGAATTTGGATTTTATTAGTTGAGGCTGGCTATTTTTTACTCGTCGAGTATTGGAGCTTCAACAATGTAACAATGGCTAATTATGTTGAAGCTCTAGTCTAAACCGTCATCCTGTGAAACGAACTAGGTAAATCATAGAAATTAATAAGAGTCATCACATGAGAAAATGATGAAGAAAATAAATGGTCGGTAGTCATGTGGTCTTTGTTATGACAACCTTTATTGTATATCGTTTCTGCGTCAACGGTGATTGGACAAAAGTAAATTAAAGTGAGAGCAGTTACGCATGCCTTTATCATGTGTGAATGGACTTAAATATCTATTTTATTCGTTGGTTTCACTAAAAATAGACACCATAAAAGGAGGAGAATATTATGGTAGGTGAATAATTATACACATTTATATTTAATAAGCCTTTGTTACATTTCTATTAAGATCTTATTATGGCTAGTGTTTATTGCCTCAAAAGATTTGTATCAACGTGAGCATGGTTTTTATTATAGAGTGGCTTAAAAATCAAGTGGGTTGCCGCATCTATTTTTCCTATTTAAATTTTTAATAGCTGGATTATTGTCTTTTGTTAATTAATCAAAGCAATAGAAAACAATAGTTTGGACAATTGCCTTTATTGCAGGAATGTTCCGTAGGTCTATACTATGCTAAACGTGTGTATAACCATATTAGCAACCTAAAAGATGGCCTCTTAGATTACTATCATTGACCTGAATTTGGGGAACTCTTTAGGGAGCGTGTATTCATACTATTCTTTTTTATTAGCTAGATTTATTATTTATTCAGTTTGTTTCTGATAAGGCTTTTAGAAATATAAAACATGCCGTTAATGATTTATAATCATTAACGGCATGTGTTTATTTACTATTCGCTTATAGTCCACATCTTCAGTAGCTCTATTGGAGCACCTTTGTTTAACCGTCGAACTGCATCAGTAAAACGATCAGTAATTTTTAACGACATATTTTTGAGTTCATTTTTCTCATGTCTTTTAAAAATGTAGTTATACACGGTTTAAAACCTCTTTTTTTCGTGACATTCCATGGTGGTTTTTTCCTTTCTTTGAGAACTCATCCTGTCTACCAGGCACCTAATGACTTTTAAGTCTCCATAACTCCATAAATTAGTGTTAAATTTAACACTGTCAGAGTGCTGGAAACCAAGTAAAATACTTGCCCTCTTAAACTCGTTAAGTTCTCTGTTATATAGATAATATTTTGAAGAACATTCTTCCCTAAAAATAAAATTGCCCAAACAACTGTTTATTTCTATAAGCTGGTTTTTATAATCTCTTAAAAACCAATCAAGTGCAACCTTTGAAGATGATATAAAATTGGCTGCAGAGGTTTTCCACAAAAACACTTATATAGATACTATAAAATAAACTCACTCACTATTATCTTAGGCACAAATAATTTTGCTGCCTCGTCCGCAAATTAATGCAATCAGAAGCAGAGCTACCGGCAATACCTCCCAGAGCATAAAAATCTTTTCTTTTTTTAAAACCTAATAGAGCTAAATAGAAGCAATAGAATGAGCCAGTATGATTCCTTCTTTAGTGCGACAGATTTATTTCTATTCATATATTATCGGGTGGAATAACCGCATCTATTGTCTTTCCGGATAAAAAATCTTTTATTCATCTCCAATATCCTTAACTAATTTTTTTTTTCATTTTTTCTCCTTTTAATTTAACTAAATTAAATTAGCATAATCATTGATTAATAACTTTATAAGGTGCTTTCCGCTACTGCGTGATTATAGAGCCTTTTTCATACTCAAGGAATGCGAATTCAACGAAAACTCTGCGATCAAACGTGGTCTAAGACAGGAAAAATTTACAATAAAATTTTATTGGAAATTTAGAAGGTGGTTTCGTAGATGGCATCGAGGATGGACTAAGTATGGTAGAGAAAGGGGTTGACAAAAAAAATAAGCCAAAACATGGCTGAAAATCATTATGCAAAAATTTTAAGGGCTTCTATCAATTTCGTTATGGCCCATGGGCTCGATAGGACCTATTGGTCGGGTTGTCTCCCACTGAGCTAATGGAACTTTGTTTATTTAAAGTATCGATATCATATTATCCTATCTCGTCGTTTTAAAGCCAAAGTAATTTTCTTAATTACATTATTAACCTTGTTTCTGTCCCCTAGAAAGTAGTAGTAAAGGTTAGTTGTAAGACTTAAAATAATATTTAGAGAGGAAGATTAAAGCATGACAGATTGTTCATACACTTAAGAGAACGAATCGATTACACTCAGTAAGCAATAGTAGTTGGGGTGTTGGTGGTGTTGCTTAATCGTATTTCTTCGTTTACGGTGTAGAAATTGTATTTTTGAAAATATTATCCTTTATTATCAATTCATTTTTTATCCTTTCAGAAGCCTATAATGGTTGGATATCTTGACTTTTTCTCATTGACTATACGCATTAATTATTGGTGTTAAATTGGTAAAGCGACCAAGATACTTAAAGGAGTCGGGGTCTTTCTCCGTAAAAGGTCAAGTTCAAAGGTATTATATCATGTTCAAATGGTGGTTGTCTATGGAAAAAATTTTCATCGAGCGGCTATAGTTTATAGGTAGGTATTTGGTATTTATATGTCTTAGGTAGAAGTAAGGTCTTTCTATTCAATTGAGGAAGCTTTGGAGATTAGGGTGTCATCAATTAACAAAAGGGCATGACAAGAAGTAAGAAGGTTTTATTAATCGGTGAGCTGGAGCAGGTTTTAAGAGCTGCTTTTCACTGGCACCTATAGCAGGATTAATGTTTATATTGGGAAGAAGTTTTCATCACAACATATCTCCTTTAAGTTGCTATAACAACTTTACTCAGCGGTGTTGCAGTTCGTCTTCTTTACGCTTCTTTTTGGATTTAGCTCATATATTGGACATCGGAAACGTAAACAAAATTTGCACTTAAATATTTATATTTATTGCATTATTCAGGACTTCTACTCTCGGTTTTGGAGGCTTGGATTTACTCTAAGTTTTATTAGATTCCTTCCAAAATTATCATTATTTCCTTTATTTCTGGCTTTTAAATTCGGTTATATTCCTAATTTTATATTATCCATGGGCTTTTTTATTTGCAAGAATGATTGGGGGGGGCATGGAGTTATTTTGCGCAATAAAACTGCCCGCGCGTGGAAATTTATATCTATCTATGGTTTTAGTTGGATTTTTTGTTATTTCGCGTTTATTTTTCTCAGATTGATAATCGTTTATTGGGTAAGCTTAGTAGTTTCCTTGGAAGGTTTTTTCTTACCAGCATTTTAATCTCTGGGTGCATTCTGGTGCGCTATTTATGCTAATTTATGAATGTATATTCTTTAAAATTGATGCTCGATATTATAACTACATTTTATTTATTTGCTTATGGGCTGGTTACTTTATGCTTATAGGGAAGCGCCTTTAACAGTATCTTATTAGTTACTGAAATGGTTGGATGGCATGAATCATTATACCGTTATGCAGTTGTTTCTATCTTGTTAATTCGTATATGTGGCCGATCTCTATAGAGTTAAAAGATGCATCTATCGAAAATTATTGAAAAATTTAATTCTGGATGAACGATAATGTAGTAGTGCAGCCAAACCTCACTCTTTTGTTGCATACTTCGGAACCTGATGGCCTTTTATGGCTAAGGTTAGAAATTACTAAAGAAGCTCTCAATGACGTGGAATGGCCAGAAGGAAATCATGCATCATACTATAGCGTTAGGGGATGAATATATCATTTCCTCATGGGACACACTATTAATTAATGTGGTGAATCAATCTTATATTACTTGTGATTTTAAAGAAATGCTAATGCTATTCAAGATTTATTAAACGAAAAAAAATCCTAATTTACTGATGAAAAAAGCCGGTACAGATGAAGTTTAGCCTTAATTGTACCGATTTTATTGAGCTATATTCTAATCCTATACGTTTTACTAAATATTTTTCTCTTGTATCCTAACATAAACCATTAAATGAAATATCGAGCTGGATTAACGCTACGTAATACGGCTTGCTGTGCAATCGTTTCAGTTGAATATCAGTGTATAATAGTTTGTTTTGCTTAGGTTGCAATTCATTGATAACCGATAATCAATATACCTCTGGATTCGTCTTAATTTCCATTCTTTTAGCTTGTCTACTTTTTGAATGGCTATTTTTTATTATATTCATATTATACTATGGATTTCAAGTATTGTTCTTCTAACCTTCATAAGGGAGCACGTTTAGTCTAATGGAGCGAAATTATAAGAAACACAGTATGAAAATTTTGCTGTTCGACGTAAAGCATAACCAATTGTGCTAAATGCCAAATCTTTTAATGGCGAGATTTTTTTTTTGCTGTTAACACAATCTTGAATTTCTACTGTTTGGTTTCCATCGATATGAACCGAAGAAGATATAGCCTTTGTTCTAACTTTATTTCATTTTTATTAAAAAAGAAGAGTATCGTAGGCGTCTGTTTTGAAAGCTAAGCTAATTGGTAAACCTATTTCATAACGGAAATCAGACGTTATCATGGGCGTAGCCAATCCGGTTTCCGACTTTGAATGTCTAAGTAACCCGATTTATGGTTCTCAATTTTGATCTGTTTGTTACTAGATATCAAACGTACAGCAGTATAATGCTGCACTGACGTTTCATCAGAGGTTTTTGCCTTAGAATATTATACAGACATGCATATCTATGCCCATAATCCCTTGGGCCGCACTTCTTCATATCCTGATGCCGTTCATTTGTCGGCTGTAAAAAGAATTTCAGAACCGCATTTTTGTTTCTAATGAAGGTCGCAACTGGTGAGGAGACAACGACATCGGTAATTCAATTGCTAAGACTTTCATCATTTCAGCATTCTCTATACTTCAATTCGATATGAGATAATAATCTTCCTTGTGACATCTCAGGGAAGCGAGTAGATAGACGTTGTACTAACTTTTCTGTTGGCTTCTGGCTCTAAGAACAACTGATGTCTTGGTTTAATCACTGAAACGTCGACTTTTATTTCATTGACGGACAGTAAAGTGTCCGACTCTTCAAATACTGTAAACATTGGTGCAGATTACAAATTTTCTTTGAATGAATGTTTAGTGTCTTTTCATTTGTATAAGTTTAACCACAAGATAGTTGATCTTTAGATAACGTTATTTGATGTCTCGTAGCTAAAGTGATTCATTTTATATCCTGGTTGTTTCTGCTGATTCATAGTTAATGGTGACGCTACCGTGGGGGGTTCCTGTTTTAATCTATTTAGTTCAAGAGCCTGTTCGATTAAGATTATCTGAAAGTATTTAATTGAGGTTGAGAATATATTTTGGACCTCGATAGAATAATTTCAATTCAACATATGATTAGATACACGATAAGAGGCTGACTGCTGTTAAAAATAAAGCTTTTTTGACACAGGTAGATAGTCAGATATGTCAGTAATAATCCTTTACAAATACATCATCTTTTGATTAATATTTCTCCTTGCAATTCACCTTGTTTTAAAACGAGATTTTTTCAGTCGTTTAATCGCTGCGCTTCTATTTCATGTTTGCATACATTAAATTTTGTCTGCTTGTTGCACGAAGCTCTCAAAGCTTGGGCTTTACAGTAGTCAACATCCCTTTGAGATCTATGTTTTGTCATGGTGTGTGTCCTCTCTCCACAATGAGCGTCTATTTCTACGAACGACAACTCGCTTAGCTGGAAACCACCTAATGATGGATTCATGGCATAAAAAGCATCATATCTAGTTAAGTAATTTAATAATGGTTTGCTTCCCATTCTTGCGAAGCTTAAGTGCTTTCGAACACAGCATGTCCTGCTATACTACATAATATAAAACTACCTGCTTGTATGTTTTGCATCAATCATGCTTCATTCTATATTCGTTTCATTATTATACTTATTATTATTAAAATATTTTCTTTTGGATAGTTATTATTTCCTAGCAAAAGAATTGAAATGAATGATTGGGGATTATTAGTTCATCTCAAAAATGCTTGGAACGCACTGTTCTTCGGTAATATTTCAGCTAGATAAATTCAACAAAGGAGTCATGTCTTTTGAACGAGAGATCGAACGCATCGATTCGATTCGTAATCCAGATAGTCTAAGCAGATTTGCATTCGTTTAATAGGCAAATATGACGGTACATTTAGAACATATGCATCTTTTTCACGGATGTTTGCCCTAGGCAAAAAAGATTGAATTTTTTCTTCTAATTATATCAATGCTGATTTGTCTAGAATAGATGTTTTTACAATAGAAGCGGGCTTTCACTAGCGTTTCGAGCTTTGTTAATCTATATTGGTAATACCATTTTATTTTAAAATGAACTAACGATGGTTTCTGATCGTTTGCTTTATTAATAGACTTTTCTTCTGTTAACTTTTCATTTTGGTTAAAAACAATACAATAAATCGATTGGCAAATGCTTGACGGCTTTTTTTCTACGCCATTCGCATCTACCGATATCTTTCTGTTTTCACGTATATCTCGCAGTACAATAGTTTTTAAAGGGACTCCTAACTTTTAAGTATTCTTAGATAAATTCGGTTGTTCCGGAACTTCAGTTAATTGCTTTTCTCTTGCAACTAAAAATTTAACAATACTTGATTTCCTACGCTTGGGACGTCTATAATCGCTGTAGCTAATCTTCTCTTAGTATCTTTCCTTGACTAGCTGTTTGCAAATAATTGTTTGAAGTTAGAATTTTTTAACTATTTTTGTTTTGTTTTTTTCAACTACAAGCTGTGATGTTAGTGTTTCTAATCTCGTATTCAGGAATCATATTTGATTCACTTGACCAAGAAGTATCAGTATGTCCTGAACGTAATTAGTATTAATGTTAGATATTACCATCCATTGTTGCAGGCGCTACATGCATAGTCTATCCGTCTTAGCCTAATCAGTCATCGTTCTCTTGTGATATCTAATCGTCCATTTTAAATGCTCTCTGAGTAAATTCTCCTGGTTCGCTAAACGAGCAGCAAATTGGAAGAATTGCATAACTTGATTAAGGCAGATGTTATTCCACCATGAAATTTATTTCAACAACGTCTTACAGTTAAGGTTTTTAGAGAGCTGACTGCAATGAAATCATTACTATCAATCACTATTTCACCTGTCTTTGATATTTCATATGCCATAATAAGGTATGATTTTTGTTTCTCTTAGTTTTTTTGTACCTGACTTATAAAAAAGCACAATCTTTAATGCTTATTTCTCACACGTTCATACGACAAGTCCTATGGCCTCTCATGGCGCGTGTTGAAATAGTGCTTTGTTTGCAATTCTAATGACAAAATCTTCACTCCTTTTTAATTTTTTGCACGAAAAAGCGCCACTCTAACAATTGTTGATCGTCACCAATGGAGATGGATAAGCTTTTGACTACTTTATCATTTCGATAATTTATTATTAGATTTGCTATTTTTTTAGTTGACTGCTCACGTTTAGACTAAACTAGCTCTCTACTATTTGTAATAAATAGGACTACATAGACTATATTGTTTATATCTTCATATTGTCTTTTTCATACTTTGTTGGTCCTTTGTTTTAATTGCTTCTAATTATTTTCTACTAATAATTGGCATCATTCTTCAAGGTCTAAATTCTAATTTCCTAATCATTTTTACTTTTGCAAGCGACTGGAAGATGAGATTTTAGCATTTTTCAAATGTATTAAACTTATTAGTGTATGTACGATCAATTCAAAAGTGTATGTTTTAGATCATCCAGAAATCTTTCAAAAACGAACGTTATTAATATTACAATTTTTCCACTATTGGCTTAAATAAGAATTATTTCTTGCTATTTGGCTCATACTGATACGTTCTTTTTTATTGCTAATAGTTATATTCAATAAATAGCATATTTTTCAGAAATGACGGCTTGTTTCTTTCGAATATTCATTTACAATTCTAAAAATTATAAAGAGAGCTTTCTTACAGAAAAACTGCTTTTTTTACTTTTTTGATGATTTTTTAGCCAAATAATACTCACATGAATAAGAGTATAACGATTTGGGCTTTTCTTCTTATTTTACATTTTCATGGGTAGGCTGATATGTTGAAGGACGAACCTTTCGTTTAAGTAATAGGAGAAGACTCATAATTAATATGCATTGCTTTAAAACTATAGTCAGGTTGCTCTTAAGAGTGTAGTCAAATATTACTATCTACTACATGAAAACAAAACAGGGGATTAAAAATTTATATGATTATAACTTAAATCAAAATTAATTATTGGCAAGTGCAACTTTAGCTCTAAATAGGTGTAATCGATGATTTTTTCAAACCCAACAGAAGTAGCAGCAGAGATATAACTATTGTTCTACATGGAAGCAAGTCATCCTGGAATTAAAAAGGAATCCAAAATAAGAAGATGGTAGCTCTGAATAACTCATCGTGGGGGTGATACTCTTTCTTCGTTACAGCTGCACGAAACATTTATTGTTTCTTTTCGTCAACGTAATGATATAAATAACGCGACAAAATCATATTATACAAAGGAAATAACGATTTACTACTATTCTGCTGACATTCGACTGTTACGACAGTCGAAAAGGAAAAGGAAAAGTTAGTTTATGATGTAATACTTCAAAAGTGCTAGATTTGAAGCAGAAGCTTCAAAAGCAAAAGTGCCTTGTTCAAAAAGAAGCTTAATAGATAGAGAAGCTATGTAGAACAACCTGATAGCGGCACTTGCAAAGATAAACCGGGCAGAGAAGCTCCGGCTCAGCAGCAGCGGAAGCCGCTCGAACAAACAGCTTGGACACGTTCCGTTCAGCACAGCTTATTCACTAACCAACCTGATTGAGCGATTACTACTGGCAACAGGGATTATTTAAATTCTAATCTACGTTATTGCTGTTGATCAACTTCATTCCTGCTAGGTTACTATACTTCACGGACACGGAAAACATTTATTGCTGGAGAGATACGGTAGTGCTATTAAAGGAATCGTATTGGAATTCTATGACTGGACGCTTAATCAAGCAATTAACTTCGTAGAACACTTTGACATCCAAGTTTTCTAAATAATCTGTTCTTATATTTGTTAAATCATTTTAAAAGTAGATTCCAGTATTAATACTCTCCTGAAATAATTAAGCTTATCTTTTTTATATTCGGGAGAGTTTTTTTTTTTGGTTTTTCTTTGCTATTTGCTACTTTAACGCGTTAACATCGTATCTATAATACTAGTTCTGAGGAATTGATTCGGTTAACTTTTTTGTTGCTAAATTATGCTAACTGTATAAAGGAAGATGGAAATGTGAGGTATTTTTCATGACTAATTTAACGAGATATATTTTGGAATTTCAAAACGCTATTATTATCAAATTTTATTTGCCGGGAGATCTTTACTTAGTGAACATGAACTAGCAAAAAATATGAGGTTTCTCGTGAAAACTATTCGAAAGCATTGGCTTTTCTTGTTAGAAAATGGTTATATCAAAACAACAGGTTAAAGGTTCTATTCGTTTTAGATGTGAAACGTTTTTTATTTTCCAATCTCTGGCTTAACTAGCTATAAAGAGCTGCAAAACCGGTCAAACACTAAATAGTCAAACCGTTGTCTTTCAATCCAAAATGGAGGTTACTATATATTGTTAACGTTAAGACTACCTGAAGCACTCAGTCTGTCTACATAGAAAGAAACGTAAAGTTGTGGTTGAAGGTCGTCTATTGTGGTAGTGTAAAGTATTAATCTTTTGACTTCAGTTTATTTTGCTGTGGCCATAATGTAGCGGTAAGATTCCTTTGTAATAGCTATACCAATCGATAGAATAAGTTGGGTTGGTTATCAAGCTACCGACAAAAGAGGAAATAATTTAGAACCAGCTACTTCTGAAGATCAAGCGGTTGAATATGGATTAACGGTGATGACACACGTCGTGGTTGTTCGACGTTAGTGAATGTTTATTTGGCGAAGATACTACTTATTTCATATACGAGGTCCTATGACCTCGTTTAGAACCGGTTTTCGTTTTGTAGATTTGGCTCGTACGTAAAAATTTCAATGAATTAAAATCAAAGAACCAAAAAGACGCTCCTATAGTAGGAAAGCTGTCTTTTTGCGTTCTTTATCGTTGTATAGTTCAGCGTATAAAATAAAGCTAACTGTTATTCGTATGGCTTTTCCAATACGATGGTAGGAGTCACTCTCGTTTTTTCAACTTTTCCAATTAGTAGACTTGGTTGATTTGAAAAATTCTTCAGGAATTTCAGATACAGATTCACGTCATAAAATGATTTAGTACCAGTAATTGTGTCCTCAAATTCCTTTAACATAAGCGTAGACGCTTGGATGTCTTACAAAGTGGTGCGATAAGTTTCCTTCCGAATACTTTCTTTCTTGCGTATTTGATATTATATTTTATTATAATACGAGCAAATTTCCTGTTGCTGTTTCTCTAACTTTCTGCTTATTAGCCTGGGATGTTTTCCGCTACTTTCAACACGGTTGACTGTTGATAAAGCATAATCATTCATATATTTTTTTTTTTTTTCTTATTTTTTTTTTTTTTTTTTTATTTTTTTTTTTTTGATCAAACTGAATAGGAGTACGAATATTTGTTCGTGTTTCTCTTTAATAATAGCATGGCCTACAATTTGAAGACAAACCTTTTGTGCTTATCACTCAGTAATGCCTTTATGTGTTTTCATTATAACATAATCAGCTAGTTCTTGAAAAGCCTGGAGGTTGGTCATCCTATTTCTTCTCCTTGATAGATATAAGGCGTCTCCTCGACAATGTATCAGTTTGGAGCTTTGTAAGGTGTGCTGATGTAAAATGATGTTAGAAAAGATCACAATTAAACGACTATCGCGAGGTTTTGAATATGATTATTCCAATAACGCTTCCAGCTTTTTTTTCTTGTTATAGGGCTTTTTGCAATACATATTAATATTGTTTTTAATTCCTAAAGTCGAAAGGCATTAAATACATTTTTTTCAGTATTAAATTCTATTTTAAATGATGGAAAATTTTAATGCAATTATGACAATTTTCTGCGTTTTCAGGGGATTTGAGTTGCCTGCTGGCGTTATTCAATCGTGGTAGAAGACATTTCCCAACTGTCATGATGGCTTCTTTTTTCTTCCAATGTTTCTTTATTTAACTCATGGATTACTCAATGTGCTATTGGACCGATATGTATAGAAAGTGATTTACACATATCATATTGCAATCGGCTTAAATCACTGCATCTTTCAATGTACATTGGATCACAATAAATCTATAACCCGTTGAACTCCTTTAATTTAGTACAATATTAACAACTTTAATAGGCTTTCTTTTTCTCTTCGATTAGCCCAGTTTAAATGCTTGCGAAACATCGAATAATAATAATGTAATACTCTTTTTGCACGTTCACAAAATGGCTCCAAAGTGGTCCACCATAAATTTGGTGCAGTTTCGTAGGATGACTACGTATTGATTTTTGGTTCGCCAAATTATATCTTGAAACATATCTTGATCTCCTGTTAATGCTTTTTGAAACCATTCTGGTCAAATGGAGGTTGATTTAAAACATATCTAACATAATTTCATTTGGATTCGTTTTTTGCTTCTTTTTAAACGAGTATATCGAAGTCTTGTTCATCCGTTCAATAAAGGACAAATTCAAGTGTAATTAGGAATGATCATATCCTTATTATTCTTTTTTGAGGTGATGAAAATGATTAATCCAAAGCATATGCCTCCCAACTGCTATAGGAAATTTCTTCAATGATTACTCTTTTTTATCTCCATTCGTCTCCACACATATCGAATCTTTAAAAAGATTTGGGGTAAGATTTGAATATATAAGGGTAAAGGAACTATTTCTTCACATGAAACGTACTCACTTTTATTCCTACTTTTAAGCTAATGTTTATTGGCCAAATATCTGTTCAGGACGGACACCTAATGCTCTGTTTGATTTTATTTAATAACCATTGTAATCTACGGAAAAACTAAGAGTTAATATAAAATGGCAGAACAATGGCAATAGCCAATACGCAAATAAAGTAAGATTCCAGTATTAGTTTGAATTGAAAGAAGACCTGCAATGCGCAAAACATCCAGATTGAATTAGTTTGTATGGTTAAATTTCGTTTGCATCATTCAGCGATTTCCAGATATCTTATTTTGCAGCTACAAAGGTAGACCTATTTTATTAAGTCAATACATTGCTGGTTCTGTTTTACAACTAAGTAACAAGAAATAGAGCTGGAATAGAATTTGTTTCTTCTTTTTCATCAGCCTACAGGGTGTAAGAAATATAAATCGTAATAGCAGCTGAATTGAAGCGATATTCGATAAGCAAATCATCGCCATAGATTAGTTCCAACAAAGTCAGATTAATTGTAAATCGATGGGCATTTGGTCATATGTGAAACCTCTGCTAAAACTAGCGGTGAGTACAAGATCCAAATAAGCACGAAATAACCAGTTTACTGAACTGCCCTAAACCAGCGTAAACCAACTTGAAACCCACCTCCAATAACCCAACCATTGGTCTAAACCGTATGAGCTCACACTGTTGGTAATAAAGCGAAGAATGGAACAAATTCAATTGATATATGTTGTGGTACATTTTCTTAGGCTATTCCCATAAGCTAATAGAATCCAGCAAAGCTCATTGCTGGTATTTAATTGAGCTTGGTACCTCTCAATCAATATCAATTCTGGAAATAACCAAAATCCAAAATAGGAGGGGGTTGCTGCTGCAGTTCTGCTACCTAAGCATTTAATAATTGCGGTGAAACTAATGTAATACTAAAACAATTCCTAAAATTTGAGTGGTTTTCCATTTTTCTTAGCATGACTTCATGTAATCCATATGTAAGAAGTGAAAATGGCTTCTTCCAATTAACCATAAGATACTATTACGACCTCAATTGGAACCTGTAAATGGTTTAACCATCCAAATAGCCCATAGGGACAACTGTCAGATATTTCGAATCCTAAAATTAAACACCACAACAATAGCGGGAATAATGGGAGTAAATATTTCTGCTAAAACGGACATAGCTCGGCTGAAACTGGATTTGATTCTGTTTGCTTCGACAGCTTTTAACCTCGTCTTTGTACGCCTTTTTCCAGAAATTTTTTGTAATTGATTGTAAAAAGTAGCAACGGTCATTTCCGATGGATGACTTGATACTAGACCTGCTTGAGTAAATGTTTACTTTATGCTTGGAATATTCCTTATAATCTTTATTTATCTGCCATTTCGCCTGGATCTTTTAAGACAAAACGCATTCACGAGTGCAAGTGAATGAACTGCCAAAGTATTGTCTGGACTCCGATATATTCTAATACTGTTTAGCATTGATATATTGCATGTATTTATTATTCCTCTTTTTTTTAATGAGTATACACCTAACTTGTATATAACAAGTTGAATGTAACCTATCTGAGTGAAATGAAGCGTTTTGATTTTCTTTTTTATGCAATGATTGGATTGACTTAGTGCCCGTATAAGCCTTTTTTTACATTCCTCATTATTTAACAGCCGTGAATTGAGCAAGTTTGGTAATATAGCGGCTTAATCTTCATTTCGATAGAACGAGTTTAAGAAATAAAAAATAGTCATGAATTGTCATTTTATATAATGGATAGTTTGAAAGAATTATTAAACTTGTATATTTTCATGAATAAGATGCCGATATACGTAACTAGTATCCAATGGGCTCATAGCAAAAAAGGAGAAAAAAATATTAAAAAACTATAATTACTTGAGTTTAACTATAAACCTTGGTTTCTTCAAGTTGCCTTTTTAAGCTTTTAAAACAATTATATACGTAAATAAGAATTTTTGTAAAAAAATTAAAATAAGTGAACTAGACTGTTAATGATTTTAAATTTCACTTCAAAATGATATTTGGTTAAATAAAAGAATATAACCTAAAGAACGAACATTTATGTTTGCTTTATCTAAATTGGTTCGTTTTTTTCTTGAACCAGTCTCAGTTTATTATATACTTCATCAGTAGACATAGTGAACAATAAGTATTTTTTTGTAATAAACGTTCGTCTTACTAATAAATAATAGGAGGCTTTATACGTGGTCCATCGAAAAATTCCAATTATCATCGTTACCTGGTTTAATTTCTTGATTGTATTTCTCGTGTTGCTTATTATCGATGCATTTTGGCAGCTTTCTATGATGGAGCGTTCACCCTTAATTTTCTACAAAAGTTTTTGCAGACTCGTATAATGTGTAATTTTATGGCGCACATCCGACTTTCTTACTAGTAAACATGTTCAGTATTTCTTCTGGGATACCTACGCTTACTTCATTGTAGAAGTGATGAAGTACGGGTAGTTTGATGATGGGCCTTGTCTTTTTCATTATGATGATATCTAGATAGAGATTATATAGATTGATCAATATCTTAAGAGAGAGTATCATTAAACCGGCTACTGCTACAACCGTTTGGTTGCAGAGCCAATCCGAAATGTTGTATACCAGTTTGCTATCAGATTGGGTTCATTTTTATTTATTTCTCTTTAATGATTACAACTAGTAAGGCAACGCATTGAAAATAATTGACAACACACACCTGGGCAATTAACTAACTCTCATTTTATCCAAATTTCTAATGTCCATCGGGCTTTGGATAAAGAACGGTTCGACATCATCATGGTCTGATTTCCCCCCAAATTGAGGATAGTAAAGCCTTAAGGTGCCGGTAAATAACGCAGGATACACCGAACAATTCACCAGGATAATAAGCGGAAATAGACTTTAATAAAGGGGCACTAAAAGGATTCAGGCTTCCTTAAGGTTCAGCACTTCATACATCTAGTGTCAATATTTTCCAATGGTTCCTACTAGTGTGTAATCATTAGGAAAATAAATAAGTGAACCAATCGTGATAGCAAACTCGTATAACACATTCGATTGGCCTCTGCAAACCAACCGGTTGTTAGCAGTAGCCGCTTAATGATTCCGTTTGTTCCTAAGATATTGATCCACAGCAAACTTCGC
>Ga0163217_1047274_pt1 | contig 17101 bp, 11 predicted proteins | sample SynspAceP_FD_185933 | JGI IMG/M metagenome (GOLD analysis project Ga0163217, IMG submission 185933) | Saline lake microbial communities from Ace Lake in Antarctica - Synechococcus sp. Ace-P (PacBio error correction) | ecosystem: Environmental > Aquatic > Non-marine Saline and Alkaline > Saline ...
GGAGAGAGTACGTGGCAACAGAGGGTTAATTCCCCGGGCTTTGGGGGTGTTTTAAGGGAAAATTAAAATGGGGGCCCCGGGAAAAAAAAAAAAATTCGCGGGGGTTCCCCCCCTTTAAGCGAATTTTTTGTTAAAAATTTTGCTCATCAATTTCCCTGCAAAAACCCAAACCTTCCTGCAATTGTTTTTTTTCCAAAGTTAAAGCTCAAAATGTCCTTTTTTGGTCCCACGAATCGCAATTGTTTAAAACGTTTTTCAAATCGTATGAGGCGATCAATTTCCCGCTTGGCCAACGAAAATTTTTGGTTTAAGGTGGAATTTTCGCCCGCTTGGGAACAATCGGAACGCGCTTGAATCTTGAGCATTTTAAGCTTTGTGGGCTTTGAACACTTCCCACTCCAAATTTTGCGCAAGGCAGCAACCCATTGTTTCCGCTTACGGCCCCCCGTGGGTACGCCTTTAGTTTTTCTGCCATTTATCAGCAATAAAACTGCTTGATTGTATGAAATTTTGCCGTTTGAGTCTGACAATTGCCACATCGGCGGGTCATGAGTAAAAAAATTGGTAAGTTTTCAAAGCGCGTAATGTGCGGTGGCTTCGATGACAAAACATAAGCTTTCTAACGATACAGTGCCTTCCTGGGAGCGCTGCAATTTGCAAATAGCGAAGTCCCAATTTACCAAAGTCCAAAGCCTTGAAACCTCATACCAATTAAACATGTGATAGGGGGTGTCCCATGTAGCAAAGGCCACCGTTTTCACGTTTGGCCTTCGCCTGACCGACGATCCTAGCATGAGCATCTGCCTTCTTCTTCGATGCCTGGAATGCTTCCGAGCATCATGTCAGTAGAAGGGCGTAAGAACCCACGCGCTTATTTTCCTGATCATCGTCCAATGCACTCCGCAATAAATATCAACGCGTGAGTCCCATTGCTCCGATAGTTATGTAAGCCTTTGTCGTTGTGATGATTCTAATCGATCAAGTCACGCCCTTGTTCCTGGGCGTACAAAACTTCATCCTAGTAAGCGTACGCTTCTTCCATTGTGTTTAAGCAGCGCTTCGTGTGATTGTGCGCTCTCAATATGATCCGTTCCGTCGTCCCTTGGCCGTAAGTGGCGTTAGGCTATCACCAAACTTCTTGACTTTATCCGCCACGCCAGTCGTACTACAAAAAGCATGAAGCGCAATGGTGGATACCAGTTGATAACCGTTCCTTTGTAACGCTTGCTGAATAAGGCAAACATGATGAACGTCGTTCAGTGCTAGTCGTCCCAGAACGACCAACGCTGGCTTCTAATAAGTCAGGGTGTCAAGGTAAGTCGTACATCACAATGTGATGGCTAAGCTGGAATTTCGGCCCTCGCTGCAAATTTCATGAACATACCTAAAATTGCGCGCCCTCCGTCGCAGCAAATAGCCGCGGCTTCGGGTCACGTGAACAATGCATTTGCTCATGGAAATTCGGCCGCTTTGGAAGCAGCCAAAGGTCAATTGATCGTTAGCCATTGCGCCATAAATCAGGCGAATTACAGATGAGAAACCTTGCTGCTGGGCATTCCAAGAAACTCTTTGTGAGCTAATGCCAACGAGGGTCTTTTCCCACAACCATCGCGACTCTGTTTTCTGGCGAACATTGAACGTTAGCCGATGCATAAGTGCTCGTTTGTTTTCCAACGGTAAGAATGTAGTTAGCGGTCAAGGAAAAACCGCCCCGCGCACGGGTATTACGGAACATTTCGCGTCCTTGCCGTTCGTCAATAAGCCACTGACGGCATCTTGCGCGGCTTGAGTACGATCAGTACTGTTTGCTGCTGTAGGGCGATACAACCAATCTTTGGCCTTAGACTCTTGTCAAGGTAACCCAAACCTTCTTCTCCATTAAGGGGACCTTGTTGGCTGTCATCTGTAAAGGGTAATACAAAGTCTGCTAATTCAGCGGCTGCTAAATGCTGTTTGCTGTTGCTTAATAGCGTTCATAGTCGTGGTAATCGAATCGCGTCTAATAGTTGTAAGCGCGAGAAAATGCTCACTTCCACCGTCTGCTCGAGGCGTTGCCAACTGACAGTATAATGGATCCTGTTTCCTGCGGCTAAACGCGCGGACTACTATAACCTATGCTAGGTCTTTTTCCTGGTGGCCAGCGAGGATGCGCCTCGTCGACAAAACCCAATGTCCCATTCGCGTCCAACATGTTGTTGAGTAGCATCGGTGTTGACTGGCCCAACAAATAAGGGGAATAACAAAACGGTTGTTGCTCGAAATGGATTCGCGCCTTCCGTGAAGTCTTCGTACAAGGATTCATTGATCAGTGCGAAAGGCTGGTGAAAACGACGTACGCATTTCTACTAGCCATTGGTGCTTAGATTGGTTGGTGTATGGATAAGTACGCGTTTGCACAGGCCATTAATAGACTTGATCGTAAAATCAACCCGCTCTAAGTTTCCCCAATCCGACTTCACACTAAAAAGTTGCGCGTGCTTTAGGACGATTCGCTAATCTCGTGATCAAGGTTAAATTTTGAGAAGAACCTCTTTAAGTCCCATTAGGCGCGAACAGGTGCCAGCGTTGGCTCCGCTTAGTTCTAATGTGGCGGCGAAAGGTCAAACGACCACATACGGCAGCAGGAGACAGGCGGCGAAGTAAAGAATAAGCTCGTTTTTATCGTACGAAGAAAACTGAATAATCGATATCTTTCTAGCAAGTCATCGTCCATCGCTGAGCGGATTTATGAGTCGTCAATTTCTCGACTCCAAAACAGCAAACGTCTCGTCTGAAAATGCAGTTGTCGCCGCGGTGACGTGCGTCCGAACTAGACGTCTGGTCGTTTGAAGTATGACGATCGCTTTCTGGCATCAGGGAAAGGCAAGGGAAAAGACTATTTTTTGTTTGTCTAACTATTCATGCCTACGCGATATCAGGCTCTTTTGCGGCTACTCCATTCTTTGTCCCAATTTGTACACATCGATTAATGCCTCTTGTCCGTTTCAATTAAAAAAGTTAAGCTACCTTGCACAAGTCCGTCAAAAGACTTTTTGCTCAGCCCCATACGTTCCAATACAGCAAGGTCATAACACGCTGTCCAGTAGTTGTTTGGGCTATTCTATATCGCTCCTGTTCGAGCCAATATTCAACTTACCAATAAAGGGGTAGGTGTTTTAGCTGAAATTGGCTTGCGCGATACACTACTTTCATAAATTGTTTTGAAGCTCTTCCTTGTGCCGCTTGACTGTAAGGCTCGGACTAAACCGCCGTGCATCCCAAATTTAAATGCCACCGTGAAAACAAACTGCGTTATAACCACGGTTTGTTTCGCCAAAATCAGAATGCTGTAATAGCATTCATCATGGCTTTTCCGCGTGCCCCTTTTGTGTGCGCCATCGTCGCTTGATCCCACAAATGCACATTGTGGTGCCAACCTGCAATGAAACGCCGAGCAGTGGTGATTGGCGCAAGGATAAAACGTCGCCTTATTTCGTCAATAAAAGCTTTGCCCGCTCGCGCCCTGTTGTCCGACTTTACGGTCGTAAAGAACTGCATTTTTTATTCAAGATTCAAACGTGCGTGTGGTATTGGCTTAAGTAGTACATCCATGTAAACTTGCTTAACGATTTTTCTCTATAAAAATAGCGGTTTTAATTCATATGACAGATGGCTTTCACAATCATTTGGTGTTCTATCGGGCTTTTTGTATCGGCGCTATTCTTATCTCTGCATTGCTGGTGCTATTCGTAATCAGGCTAGCGCCCGTCAAGTGCAGCAACACAAAAAAAATACAGCAACAAAAGAGAAGTTAACACGTCTTTAGGCAAGCGAAAAGATCAGATCATTATTTGGAAAAAGAAGTCGCCTACCTTGACCAAACAATTCCGCCGCATCACAGAAGGTTGCAGGAAAAAGAAGTGTTTATCGAGAACAAAAAATAAGCACAACGAAACGGAATTTAAACAATTACGCACGAATTATGGTCCAGCAAGGTCAGCAAGCTGGCAAAAGAAAATGAGTCTCAACATTGTCCTTACTGACACCGCTTGGCTCAGATCCAAAAAATTCAGGAAAGTGTAGATAAAGAGTTATCGTAAAGAAAAGCGTCGGAAGCGTTTTCGTTGTGAAAGAGATCAAGTAGGCTTGCAGCTGTTGAACGAAAAATATGACGATGCGGTTAAGCTAACTCATGCGCTGAAAGCCGAAAAACATAATTGCAAAGTGTTTTGGGGTGAGTGATTTAGAGGCGAATTTTGAGCGCTCTGGATTGGAAAAAAAGGCCCGTGAAATAATCAAAACTCAGCGTCCATAACAATCAGAAGACGACGTTACAGCCGGATGTATGATACATCCTTACCCGGAAGGTACAGCAGGTTGCATTTGATTCGAAAATGGTCCTAATTAGCTACTTGGCTTATATTGGAAGCCCGAAACGGACGACGATAGAAGTCCGAGGGCACTTAAACACACTTGGAATGCAGTGCGTCCAATATATGAAAGAGTAATCGCCAAGTCTTATCATGATTTACCTGGCAAATTACTCACTGGATGTTGTGCTGCGTTGTTTATTCCAAATTGAAGCGGCGTTTGGTTTGGCCTCTGCAAGGATAAACGGTTTATTTTAGTGAAGCCTTTGAACAACAATATATTAATTGTATTGGGTCCCCCCTCGAAATTAATGCGACGTTTACGTTATCAGAACATTTGGCGTAAACGCAAAAACAGAGCCAAAATGCATTGAAATAGCGCGTCAAGCTGGTGCAATGTACGAATCATAGTGTTCCAAGGCTTTGTTCAGGATATGGATGACATGGTAGCAAAACCATTGAAGCGTAAGTCGTAGTCATGTCTGCTTCGAAAAAAACTCACAATGTAGGTCGGGTAAGTTGGGTTTGCAAGAAGCGGAAAAAACTTAAGTATAATGTCGCTAAACAGTAAGGCGTTACTATGGACGTATCTGAATGAACCTCCACTGATTGAGTTCTGATAGTTAAGAACCCGAAATACCGCGAGAGATTGTGTTAATGAAGAAAAATCCACAGCACCAGTGGCTTTAGGATTGTTAAGTGTTGTTTGTTAGAATACTGAGAGATACCCGCTGTTATATTTAGTTAAAATCGTGCACTTCGGTGTCTTTGGTCTGTTATTAAGGCAATAATTTCTAATTCTAGATGGTTAGCAAATAGTGTAAGCGAATATTTTTCACGTCGACATAGGCGAGTGCTGGCGCAAATAAAAAAACTAAGTCAGCCCACTATCTGGACGGGCAGGTATTTAATTGCGCGGTTTTCCTGAATGGATGAAGCAAAATCTGTCGGTTTTCGATTTTTTCAACCCCCCTCGGTGTCCAATAGGACCATAACGTCTGTACTTGTGAGTGGGGCCGTTTGAATGGTGTAGGCGATAAATCACCAAGTAATGTCCCTCGCGACGCTGGCAAACTAGGCAACATGAATGTGCATGTCTAAGTAGATTTTGTTACCTGCCAATGGATCTGCCTCTCACTATCGTGAGGCCCATACATGTTTAAGGCTGTTTTTGCCGTTGCTTTGATTTGAACTATGGTTTTGATCTGTGCGGTATCGACCAAGTTGTCGTCCAAATTTTTCACCACACCATGGATGATTAGCCATTTTACCAATCAGCAATGCAACCAGATTGAAGCGACCAATGTCCTGCCCAAGGCAGCCAAAATAACCCGTGATTAGGCCCAATGAGAACGGCGATAATGAAGCGCGTCCGCTGCGACGTGTGCAAGCGTTAGCAATGACAATCTTACTGCCAATTCTATGCTCCGCCTTTTTTGTGTATTGGAAAATGGCTGCTTTAATGCCAATGGTGGCAATTAACGGCCCGCGAGCCATACCAAGTGAAGCTGACTGTTGAGCTGGTTGCCGTGATAGATTTCAATAAGCAATACCAAGCGCAACAATAAGTAATTCCAACCATGCCGAGAATACAGTGGTCAGCGTTCAAACGAAGATGGCCATAGGGTGATTTTCGTCCGGAACCTTGGCGAGAAGTTGGCTGAACAAAAAATAACAAATACGTCTGTAACTAAGTCAAGATAAAGAGTTGAATACCCATCTTCGCGATAAGGGCGTTGTGCGAGAAAAATTCCAGGCCACAACTTTGCTAACGCTAGTAGCGCAATCCCAAAACGGCACCAACAAGGTGACTCGTATGGCTATCTCTTGTTCCTTGCTTATGTTTTGTCATGTCATTTTTTGACCTGTTAATAGGGTTTGAAAAAAATACCGAGACTATTAACATCATTAATTTACCTCACTTGTCTAAGTTTCTTATTAAGAGTAAGATTCAAATGAGAATAAATATGAGTTATGCTGTTTTTGGTGGTGAAATTCATGTTTCGGTAATAATAACTAGATTATACCTGTTTTTGAATTGGTGTACTTTTTTTGGAGTGGTGGAGCAAGAGTGCCTTCTTGTCTTAGCCTTGCCCCAATGTTCTCCCCAATCTTATCCACGTTATCTGGAAATGACCTTGGGCAAAATTCGCTTAGCTGATTTCAAACCATTAAGCATGTAGAGCAAGAACTCTCTCCATAGTTAATGACATTAAAGAGAATTTGGCGTCTATCGACAAACCTACCGCTTGGGATCGTGAAACGCTTCTTAGTGCAATCGTCGAATTGATTTGCGCAGTGTCAGATCAATCATGCAAAACAAAGCTGAGCTTGTTGACACACGAAGCGCAAGGTTTTTAACCGCATGCCTTGGCAAATGGCCGTGTAACGTCTTCAGACAAAGTCTAGTGAATTTAAAGCGAAGGTGTCTTTGTCTTTAGAGGCTCTTTGAATTTCACACTCAATCAGCCGTTTCATAGAACTGTCGGGCAACCCTCGTTTTCACAAGCCCACCGTCATTAGAAGAAGAAGGTGAAATTGTGCTTGAAGCGTGTCATCGGGAAAAGCTGCCAAAGCGTGGTTTGTAAGTCTTGAAAAGTTGTGTCGTCATCTGGCCGTTTGGTGGCTGTTGAGAACTAATATTTTTGTGCTTTAGAATCTAATATACGCCCAGATATGTCGTGCGTTTTGAAAACGCTTTTGGGACGCAGTGTAAAAACCAACTCTTCTTTGCATGTCAGACCTGTTCCCTTTGCTGTCCGACCTTTGCGCCCTTCGATAAGCCTCGATTTCACTACCTGTTTTGCTCCAGTTCTTCACGACAACGGCAGAGGCAGTACTTTTTTCTTATTATACCTGGCGCGGGAAAACAGTTAAAGGCATGGTCGCTTGCTAAGCTCCCACGTTCACTGTTTGCGTATGGAGAGGTAACCAGCCGTAAAGGAATCCTCTTGTGAAAAACCATCAATCGTTTAGTGGGAATTCAGGGATTTTATTGATACAATTTCGTTTTGTATCTAGTGATTTCTGTGTCTTTAGTTGGAGATATCTGGGCTTTTGTTGAACCACATTAACTTAGTCCTCTCACGCTTCTTTAAAGTGTTCGCCAAAACGGTAACAAGTAACGGTCAATTACCGCCTATTCTACCTTGTGCCCTCTTTAAACAGGAAATTCTTCGGCATTTAATCGAATGAACCATAGAGTTGCTTTCTGCACAGTGACACACGGTTTTTAATTTATAATTATCGGACTCAAGCCAGTTAGCGCTTTGGCTAACCCGTCGAACAACTCCGCCTTGGAGAATCCGTACGGAATTACCAAACCCAAACACAGGAATGTGCCAAGTTTATCAGACTTCAGATAATGCCATAAACTGTTCTTTGGTTAGAAATTGTGCTTTCATCAATCAAAATCAGCTTAATGCTTGCTTTTGATGCGTTTCCTTCTTTGATTAAAGCGAATCATGTCGGTTGTATTTACAAAAAAACCTTGGCGTCTGCCGAAGCCCGATGCCGAGAGGCGATTTGCCCTGTTTCCAATCGGTTTCTATCGACGCTGTAAGGAAGAAGAACTCTCATGCCCTTCGTCTGGATGGTTATGAGCGGACCTGTAAGAAGAACGGTCGATTTAAACCGCGTTCATGCTGGAGTAGTAAAAGTACAGTTTGGCATTATGAAGTCTGTTTATTCAGTTGTTGTTAGCTAATGTCGCCGACTTAGTATACGTCAATCACTAATGTGATCGGTTTTTTTTGAATGGAAGTATTGGTTTGTTTTGTCGCGCTCTATAAAAAAGCCTTAAGTTTTAATTTTTATTTTTATTTTTTCAGCGCTTTTGTTTAATTGCAGTGTTAGCCATTCTGCACCGTTTAAACCATTTAGTTTCGCAGAGTTTGTCTAGTTTTTCCTCGATAGTGTCTGCTCAATCAACAATCTTAAGCGTTTTAACCCTTGTGATTTTTCTTTTTCTCGCTGTTGCTCCGTTTATTGAGTTTGAGCTTGATCTTTCCTGGTGAAGAGGCTGAGTTCGAGGTCCTGCAGGCGCTTTACCAAAGTAGATCGAATTGTATTCCGTGTCGGATGAACGTTTTGCCATGGTCTATAGTTTCATTTGTATAGTGATAGGAGGGGTTTTCTGTTGTATAAAAAATACAGAGCGAAAGTGACGTATAGAAGCTTTTTCGCTCTTTGCTTTCATCATTTATTTCTGGCCTTTTTTTTCTCATCTGCTTTTGACCATCTGGTGTTTGCCAATGAAGTCTAAAGAGTACTTCAGATGCTCTGTTTGCATAGTAGTCCTTCTTCAATCGCTCTATGGGTCATCAACCGATGTTAGTAGCTCTCTACCAAGTGCTTTTTATCGGCGCTGTATTTTCGCGCTCGAGTTTCTTTGTTTGTTTTGTTATCTCTTTTGCTGTATGCGAGTGCTCTCTTTATGGAGATGGACTTATAACTCTGCTCTGTTATTGAACACTTCTTCTATTTGAGCATTGATTGCAACAAAATTGGGGTCTGCGCCATTCTGCTTCGTGGCGAGGTGTTCTAGAATAGCAGGTAAGCGGACATTTTCCAATAAACGGGTGCGATTCATGATTTGGTCCCAAGGTAATGGGTTTGTCTAATGCGCTTCGCCAATGGTTTCTTAATCGATCAAAAAGGAAAGGCGATGGTCTGGCATGCACCTTTGTGCTGAGTGCTTTCGCCAGAGACGCGATTAAAATTTTAGCCTGAGTGACTTTAAGTTGCCCTTGGTCTACTTCTTGTAATAGTTGAACCTGGCCCTTCCAAGGTACTGATCTCCAAGAAATTAACGCGCGTCCATAATCTTGCACGCAACCAGCAACGCTTTCAGAACGCGTAATCCTCATATTCCGGTTTACCAGAAACAGCCATTGGTGGTGCCACTGTAGTGATGGCCGGTTCAGAAATCTCCTAATGGTGGTAACTTCGTCCGCTTTGGTCGCGAATTGTGTACTGTTGGGGCCGGATTGAATAACAAACCAGTCATGAATTGCCTTGTAATGACCGCCGCCGTTATTCTCATCAGAATGAAGCTTGAAATTTTTTCTTCACGAAAGTTCCCAACTCAATTCTTTTTGTTCTCGGTGTGGAACTTTTATAATCTTTGTCACCTGCTTGATCGTGCGAAATCAGAGGTAAAGGTCGGTAAATGAGATTAACGCTACTTTGTAGGTTCAACCGTCTCGCTCTACTTCCGCAATTTTCTTTTTTCGCCGAATTGATCTTCGAGTTTTTACTTTTTTACGGACGAGCTAATGCCGCTGCTGGTCTCGGTCCGCCCTTTGCTTGGTGTATTTCCAATATAACGGGTTTGGTAATGCGCTCACCGCGATCATGTCGAACTCGACAATCATCAAGGCGCATGCAACACATCGATCATTGTTGTCTTCTTGCCAACGGCGATAATTCTGTCGTTAGGAAACAGATCCGCTTTGAGTGCACCGCTGGACCACCTGGCACTACGAACGACTTGTGTAGTCCATCGTCCCCATTTGTAAAAACGCACCATCCCTTCAATGTAAGCTCATGTTGATATTGAAGGTTTCGATGGCTCGTGTGCAAAGTAAGCTAGTGTGAGGGTCTAATGCCGCATGATGGCGTTGGCGAAGGTTGATAGAACGGAGGTCGACAGCGTTTGTGATCCACTCGTTTTTAATGATTTTATAGCGGCGCTCATCGTCGAAAATAATTTTCTCGCTTTCCACCATTAAAGCTAGTTAACTAATGCTCGAATTTTTAAGGCGTTTTGCGCCATAATCATCAAGTCCTTCGGTATTAGCCCATGCTGCGCTCTGTCAGCGTTGAGGTTTCATCAATGTTCATAACGAAGCTTTGACATCTCTGAAGTGTTCCTGTAGGGCTCGAACAAACCGCTTCTCAGACGTTTTTAGGTAGTAGATTATAAGATAGTGTAAAGCAACTGATTGATAACTCCCTTCTGAGGGCGTCATCAAAAGTATTTCTGTATTGAGATTAAAGTATCTATTCACTTTTAGAAAGAAAGCTTTTTACTGGATCAGCGCCATCAAATATAGTAATCAAAGCTTTGGCGAAATGGCATCATCATAGAAGGTCTGTTATAATCGAAATGGCCTTCTAGCATTTCAACAGCTCTTGATACTTTGGTCGTATTCCATGAGGACTGCAATTCCTGATAAGCTGACGCAGGATTTGAGGCAAGGGTATAGCCAGTTAAAAGCAAGTAAAAGGCGTTTTATAGTCATCCGTAAGGCGTCCTCTCTTCCTATTAACACTCGTTAGCAAAAATCATATAGACACTGGGCCTGAAGGCTAGCCAAAGTGTTAAAAAGTCACTTTTTAAAGCATGTGCTTATGAAATTATGGAAACACCACAAATTTTTAATGACTCTTTTGTTGTCCATTTCTTCAACTCTTCTCCCGACCCCCATTTCAGTGCGACGATATATCGTAATGCCTTTGGATCGCAGAAAAGTTTTGTTGAATTAATTGAAGAAAATTAATTTGGTGATTAGAAGAGGGCGGAAATATTTTTGTTACGCTAAATGAGTCCAGCATAATTGCTTTTACCAACCCAGAGTTAAATTTCAGTCAAACAGGTTGGCGAATGAATCGGTGCCCCATACGACAGCCCTGTCTGAAAAACTAAGCCCAAATGCTCAAGGGGAGTCCTTGTTAATCACCAATTAGGCGTGGAAGTGTATGGGGCCGTGTTGCTTCATACTTGCTTAGACAGGATTTATCGATTGTCGGTCGCATATCCTAAAAAACGAAAAGCGGGCGACATTGTGAGTCGTTTAGGTGGATTTTAAAAGACCCAATTGCAGTGGTTCCAAACTTGGCCAATATCCAATTGAATCGACAGGCAAAGAGGTTTTCGGTAATCTCAAAGAAATTTTAAACCAATTGGTGCGCTGAAAATGGAATTTGATTACATGAACTATTAAAGACTCAGCTTCAAACCGATATACTGATTTTACCCCATTGATATGAGTTATAGATTTTGAATTGAGCTTATACATACGCAACCACGGCTTTGGGTTGCTGCAATAAAGAATACATTTGTTCAGCTCGTTTGGATAATTGCTCAGTTGCTTTGTGGTACGAAGCGCTGTTGGATTCTGACGGCACGTCCCAAGCCTCTGTTTGTACCGATTCATGCGAAGAAATTTGGCATTTATCGGCCTTGTGGGCGCAAATGGCCCATTCTTTAGAAAGAATGTCTTGCATCGTTAACACCGAATCCAGAGCAAATATTCAGACGGTTCAGCGCCTATTGTTATTTTTCTGCTGAAAGCGCCATGCGTTGCACCCCAATTGCTAAAAAGCAATGATAAATAACGCATGCCCTGCAATTAATAAGGCGCTGTTTATTAAAGTGAATGCAAACCAGCGTTATGCAACAATAGCGAAAACGACAAGCCGTCTTATCGTGATACTTTGCAGCGCAAGAGAATTAGATTGACGTGCAGTGTCTTGTGTGCGCTAGTGATATGTGCGTGCGGTTATAGTATCGATTGGGGGGCCGTAGTGTTACATCTGGAGAAATTGTGGTGCGTGCCTACAATTGATAGCGGTTTTTGCCAACGTTTGGAGCGATTCAATTCGAGCCGTATGCGAGGAGCTCGGAGCCTATGGTTGTATAATAGTAATTAACTGATTTACAAAAGCGAGAATAAGCTCATTCTCTTGAAGAAGTAAGGGCGTTAGCAGATTACTTGATCACAATACAAAAATAAAAAAACCGTAAAACAAATTTTTACGGTTTTTATTATTAATCAATCAATAATCATCTTTGCAATTAACCACTTATCCAACTCTTTGATGGTGTCTCTGTCCAGATCGCAGTGGGTTTCTAGGAGACTAACTTTTTCAACACAATGTATCGTTGTTCAAGCATTTTCGATTTATATAAGGTATGTTGAAGCATCTAGCACTCGACAAGGTTTCCGAGTTCCTAACGTCATAGCCGCTTTTGTTGCTCAAGTGCGCTTGGTAACGAGAGCGAATGAGTTGTTTGTTGAGCTTCAATTTGAGCAACGGTGTTTTTGTTAAGTCTAGGTATAGCTACGTATATAAGTTTATAGCCTGTAGTAACTGCTTCTTGCTCATAGCCGCTTCCCGCTGCGCTGTCCGCTTGTCGAACAGGGCGCTAATGCCCCACCTGCTGTAGAGAGGAATACTGACGCCTAAAGCCAACAGAAGACGTATTGTTTACAAACCCCATCTGGATAGTGTGCACTACTATAGTTGTTATCGGCTTCGAGATAACGATCCAGTGATTGATACGGTAGAGAACCGACCGTTAAATTTTTTGAATTTAATGTTATTTTCTCGCGCTTTTTCACAGTGAAAATTCGTATCGCAATTGTTTATTATCACGAACGACTTTCGTAATTAAAAGAATCAAAATTGTTTTTTTTTGGTCGGTCATGTTGGATCAAGGCGAATAGGTATCTTTAGATAATTGAGGAATACTCGTATCTCTTGGCCTGTTTTGGAATAACGCTTTTGGTGCTAAGATACGCTTGAGCGCGCGCTAAACTGAAGTGACACGACGAACGTAATTCTGCTTGAGCATGCTGTAAAATGCGTGATGGACGCTAACCTAAACTTCATTTGCTTTTTTAAGCAACGATCTAGCTGACTGCTGTACTTTAACTAGGCTTCCCTTGTCTCCAATGTTTGATTGTGCGATCAGAAGATGAAGTAATCAGTTAAGGTTGCAGTGCTAGCTTCTTCAGCGTTGCTAAAGCTAATGCCATGCGCTTTGGGAACTCAGTTCGATCGAATCTCTGCATAGTTAAGTGCAGGCGATAAATAGGGTAATCCAATGACAAGCGCTTACGCGTGTTGATGTATTGGCTGTAATCAGAAGAAAGGACGGGCTATATGTCGATCCCAGTTACCTTTTAAAAGCTAATGCCTAGGGTTATAGATTGCCCTTTGGGACGGTGAAGCGCCTTCTTTGGGCTTTGATAAGTGGCCAGCCGCCGCTCTTAAACCTGGGTCAATGTTGTTACTCAAGTTTGTAATACTTCGTAGATGCTGTCGCGTAGGGCAGCCGAACTCTTTAGAACGGCCTTGCAGCGATTAGTGAGGTAATAATATGCTTTTCATATAGTCTTTGTGGGCTCGAGAAATGAAGTATAGTTATAATAGTACCTCAAAGTTTTCACTTGTTGGCAGTGCCCACTTTGCTATATCTATTATCGACTACCTTGCCATATCATAACGAAATACTTAATGAGCGTCGATGTGGAAAATTATATGCAATGCCGGTGAGTGTTTAATCGTGTCATCTCTTCCTCTCATCGTTAGTTTTTTTAATTCAAGTTTAAATAAGTGAGGGCCTTCTTCGAGTTTCGCGTTATTTTTCCTGCAATTCCTTAAACTGTTTGCATTTACTTTCGTCACTCGTCCCCTTCTATACTTCTATAATGCCGTTTGTACTGCTCTACAGAATAATTTTGTATTTGTTGAACGTGGTTCTCTTATCGTTAGTTGCCAAACTTGATGCTAGGAGTTTGTGAAAGGCATTTTCTAAACGTTAAGTACCCCGTTATGTCCTGGCCTTTTAATTTGTTGATGATATTAGTGGATAACCTGTACGGAACGTATTTAACATCACTGTGTTTACCAAGGATGAAAAGAAGGTTTTTCTCTTTCCAAAAATGTATTGTAATTCCTGGAAGGCCTTCCTTTTAATGTAGGCTACGGTATTATAGAAACTAAGATCGATTTTTCTGAACATTGTTATGGTATATAAAATAGCTGTGGTGTCTGTTTAGCGATTTGCTATTGCTGCTGGATAAATGGGGAGGGGGGAAAGGATAGAGAAGTGTTTTGAAATAGTGGCGCGATAGATAAGGTGTATGGCCAAGTGAGTAGCTAAACCTCATTGTCTTGATAGCTTACTCGTGTTGCAATATCACTCATTACAAGCAGACACTGCGTCGTCTTGAAAACGTTGAGGTTTTGACTTCTGGAGTAGTGAAGCAAACTGTCCTGGTATTTCAATGCTGCGCTTTGAGTTGTTATGTAAGAGTGCCTTGGTTTGCGAGACACCACGCTGTCGTTTTCAAAAATATAGGCTAAGTTGTGGCATCCACGATAATTGTTCGTTTGGAAGCTGACTGGGTTACGATCTGTTGTTGCTTATGTTGTTGTGTTCTAGCGTATTAAGTAAAAATCACAGTGGCAATGTCGTTGGGCGATCATGACTCGTGAATAATAAACGAGCGAGAGCTCGCTCAATTTTTGCCAAAATGCCAGTGTAAGTTAAATCTCTTGTTTATTCCCACTCTGAACCTTTTTTGCCAATTTCCATCAAACCAATTTTATTGAGGCCATTTTTGTAAGTGATAATAGGTGAAAAATCGTCTTCAAGAGATTAGTGGCCGTTTAGGTAAGACTTAGGTGTGACTCTGCCACGTATTTACGTTATCTAACCTATAACGCCATGGATGGGTCGCTGCAAAAAGTAGGTTGTGCTACCGCTGTCCTAAAAAATACTGATGTAAAGATAGTAGGATGCTTTTCATACAAAGAGTCCTTTCAGTTATGTATTTACAATCATACCATGGTCGTGATGAGTGCTCACACATGTAAACCTAATAATTTAAACGGTCCGAAAGTAATTCTAGCAAAAATAGGGTTTGAGTGGATAAAGAAATACTAATTATTGACGGTTTGAATTTGATCGACGCTTTAGCCGCACTAGAGTCGAGCAAGATTTAGTTCGTCGGGTCGAACCGAGCCCTCAAGTATACAATTGAAGCGTTGGTTAAACTAGCGTATCAATTTAAACTCCTTACGCGCGTGTTGTTTTTGATTCTAATGGTAAAACATGCGACATAATTGTATCCGAAATATAAGTAGGCCGTGTGCCAAATGATGATTTTGTTATTAGAAAACTTGCCCGATTTTTGCCAAGTTTATTTCGCTTTAATCATTTTCCCCTTGTTAAGGAGATGGTTGGAAGCAGATTGAATTGCTTACCTAGCTGTCAAGGCGGCCCATAATAAGGACATCGTATATTGTTTCTCATACAAAGGGTTCACTCCAAATTATGGGAGAATGAAGCCGTATTTTGCAATAGATTACTTTGCCAGTGGGCTTGACAAGAGTTTGTTGGTTTCCGGGTAAACTATGGAGTGGAGCGCAACCACAGTTAGTCGATATGGGCTTTGGTTGGAATACCACATAACGTATTGCCCTGGTGTGAAAGGAATTGGCCCTAAAAACGGCACTCACTATTATTACTCCTTTTCCACCTATAGAAAGAAATTTATGCGAATGTACGTTTTTTTCAGAACGTATTCAGACGATGTTAAGCGGGTGGTATAGCAGTGTTTACAATCTCGTTCCTGTCGCATTGAAAACGGACCCGTGACGTTGTGTACGCCTTTTCCCACTTCGTATATCGCCTAAAACAGAATCTGGACGTCTTTATGGTTGTTTTTTAAATGAATCAAAGCCAGCAAAGGATAAAACGACAAAAATCTCGTTGCTGACTTGTGGGGCTTCTTGAAAAATACTCGGTTTGATTGTATAAGGGTCGAATGGTGATCTTCTTAAATCTCTTGAATAAAGTGAATCACCGAATCATTCGCGAACTGGCAGAGGTTTGTGACCTCCGATGTGTTCTCTATCTTCCTAGCGTAAATAACACTGCAAATTTTATCGGCGCTCATCCCTGTTTAAAAGCACTTTGGCTGACAGAGCTCTCACTGCCCAATGTTCAGCCAAGTCCGTAATGTTTACAAGCCTGCTGCGCAAATTTTTGATGTTCTTGTGTGACGTTAGCGAAACTCATACCGACAATGTCCCACATGGCATCAAAGTTGACGAAGCGAAAACCTGAAGCAGTAAAACCTCTTCGCTTTTTAGCGTGTCATTCGATTAGAAGACGCTGCCACTGCTATATATGGAATACGTGTGTGCTGACGACGCGGATAAGCCCGTGTTCATACTCAAATTCGAAGTAATTTGTATAGAGTGGTTTAATGTTGATGAGTTGATCAGTTTCTTTCGAAACTCTAAGGTTCGTTGAAGAAACCCCAGAACTATCCTCTGTGGCTGTTGCGTGATTTATTAATCAATGAATAATATAATGCTGATATCCCATAATGCGCGTTGCTAAGCTTTCTCCGACCAAATTAAGCGAACCGATCGAGTGCAATGATTAAAGGCAGTAAGAGCAAAAGACTGGTTACTACATACTCTTGTTTCCTTTTGTTCCAACGCGAAAGAAAGCCATTCCATGTATTCACCATGTCTTTGTAACTTTACTGGCTTGGGCTGTGTTGTTCGCTAACGGAGGCTAGTTTGCAATCGCTCACACATTTGTGTTAGCGGAGCGAACTCTGTGATTAGTCAGGGTGATTGTTGATCTTCCTAGTTATTTTGCTGCGTGGGAGAGAAATTAGGAGAAGTCGCTTACTATCCGGCTCGATACGCTCGGCGAATCGAAAAGCTCTAAGCTCGTTTTCTGAATGTCCGACTTGAGAGCAATAGAATAAACTAATATCCAATTCTGCGCTGTGTTTTTTCGTGTTTTCCGCGAGCAATCGAACTGCGTTGCGAACAACCGCAAAACCCTCTTCCTGCGTCGCCTGCCGTGCGGCGTCGATCCGAGCCGTAGTGACAGTAAATAAATTTGTGAATGTGATTTGTTCTATCGTACAACAAAGTCTGAGTCTTGGTGACTTAATGATTGTGTCATTGGATGATTGTGAGTCACTGTGATT
>Ga0163217_1081478_pt1 | contig 17098 bp, 6 predicted proteins | sample SynspAceP_FD_185933 | JGI IMG/M metagenome (GOLD analysis project Ga0163217, IMG submission 185933) | Saline lake microbial communities from Ace Lake in Antarctica - Synechococcus sp. Ace-P (PacBio error correction) | ecosystem: Environmental > Aquatic > Non-marine Saline and Alkaline > Saline ...
CGAAGAGAGATCAATTACATCCATAGACCCCTAATGGAATCGTTTTTTTTAAATTTTTTTTAAAGTTTTAAAAGTTTGGGGCCTTGGAAAAACCAAGGGAACCGTTTTTTTAAAAAAAAAATTACCGTTAAGGTTATTTTTTTTTTTTTTTTAAAAAGGCCCTCATTGTATAGTTTTTTTTTTTTTTTTTGGGCCTGCTCGTAAAACAATAGATTTTCAGGGGCAAGATTTTCCCCTGAGCTTTCGAACGGTCTTCTCATATGGTTAATTTTTGGGTCCTTCAAACTTTGAATCTATGGGTGGAACCTTTGCCGGGCTGTAACTTTTCAACGCAAATCCTTCAATAACCCCCAAAAAATTAATCCCGGTCCCTAGCGTTAAAGCGGACCAAATGGCCGTAATTGTTTTGTTGGGCAAGAAACAAACTGTTTTTGAAAGCCAAATAAAGCTTTTGGCCAGTTCGTGTCGATAACAGGATTGCTTGAGTCCAATTCGCTTACATTTCCAACAGGAGGGTTTAATTGCCTATCGGTAAGTTTTTCTCTTATACCTTTTTTGGCTTTAATGCCTCAAAGAAATTTTCCTTGAAACTCATCGGTAATATTCTCTAAATAAAACCTCCGAACTTTCTTTCCACTTTTTAACTCATTTTTCCCTGAGCGCAATAAGCTTGGGGTTAATATAATCCCAAGGCAAAAAGCAAATATGCAAAAGTTTTTTTAATCATTGATCTAAATATTGCTCCAAACGAAAGGCCAATACCAATAACCCTATGGAAAAACTATTTCCAAAGTCCAATAATTGTCCTCACTACCCAACTATCCAAGAATACCGGAAAAAGGAATTAGGTTCAATTAAAATTAATGATAACACTAGATTAATCCCTTGTTTTGGATAAGGAGATTTTATTTTACCGCCTGTACTGCCAAAGCCCTCCTTCGCCCCTGGAAGTTTCTTGATAGCACCTCAACCTCGTTCACGCTGCCCTTTCGTGTTTTGGCAATGGACGCAACTGGGCCAAATTCGCTCGCCGTTTTCAATGGTAATGCTTCATTGGAAGGTTTATTTATTAGGATTACACCAACGCTCGCCCTCGATAATCCGCATCAATCGTGCCAGGGCATTCAATAAGGTATTCCCCTTTTCGCAGCCAACCGCAGCTTTCGAGCCTTACCCTGGGCTCAAAACCTATGGGAAGTTCAAAAAAAGGTCCTGTCTTAAACAATTGGTTCTGTCATGGGTTGCATAACTAATGGACCTCGGTAGATTGGCCCTTAAATTCCATCCCAGCAGAAGCCCAGGTTTCATAATTAGGTTAATTGCCATGGGCCGATTATTGATGGATTTTATTGTCATTTCCTTAAAAAAAAATTTTGTTTTTGAGTTTATCACTTTTCAGCCTATACACTATGCCTAAAAATGAAATGAAAAAAAATACTGCCAATTATTAAATTTACGATCAAAACATAAAACGACAAAACATAGAAAAAAGAATAGAGACCCTAAGTAAAAAACTATTTTTCTATGGTTGTATGGAATAGGATAGTAATTCTGCCAAAAAGAAGAAGGATTCCATAGACCATAGGCTACTAAAGTAGCTAAACAGCTGAGGCAACATATCGCAAAATACCGGAATAAAAGCCAATAATTGATTATAATGGTCAGTAACGGCACCGATCAAGGAAGATATAGCTCGCAATTTCAGTGCGATCCGTTTCTTTGTACCCAAACCGATAGGTTTGGTATATCCCTAAAAAAAAAACTCGCCAATATATAATGGGCACAACGGACATCGCCTCCCAATAATCTGCAAATTGGGTATCAATGATGAGTTAAGTACATCCGCATGACCACAACAGATGTAAAATGACACTTCCCCAGGATTACGACCAATAGTTTTTTAATCTTTGTGCAATATGCCTTTTTGCGGATTATCACTTTTGGAGTGACTAAAAAAGAAGGGCTCTAATCCCCATCCTACCAAGGCCGTAGCAAAATAAGGTCATAAAACAAAGTGAGCTTAAAACATGCAGAGTATTTTCCCAACTCTCACTCTCGGCAATATCATTTGCAAAAGCCAATCTAACATAATTCGATCAATACTTCATTGATGGTAAAGGCTATTACCTGCTAATTAAAACGGAGCCTGCGTATTTCATCATAACTGGCCCAATGGTTCCTGTCAAATACGTGGGCCCTTCTTAGATAGAGGCCGCAACATCAATAAGAGAGTTTTGTGGCTAACATAGCAATTTAACATAAGAATGAGATGTAGGAATTTCAAAATTAGGCTTGTAAAGCCACTTAAAACGAATCTGGATTGCTTTCCGCCCAATATTGGGAGAACTATTAGAAAACATTCAATCCTAGGTTGTCACCACATTGGCAATCTTTGACCAAGGCATAATCGCAGATCGGCTTTTCATTGGCTCTTAAACACGAAAACGGAATGATTACAAAGCATCCAAAACCAGGAATCAATATGGCATAGGTGATCAAATTTCGGTCTATATCGCTGACTGATGAAACTGCCCCCTTTAAAGATAAAGCTAACGAAGCATGAAAATAAAGAAGAGGCACCAATAGATATAGGGAAGTAGTAACAACCGTCTTTTTATTTTAGAGGCAGCATCCGTGGTAAAAGCGGAAAAACGCGTTTCCATACATAAGCCAGTAACACATTAAATATAGCAAACCGGCAAAAATAATGGAAAACCTCGCCCGTACCCCATCCCGTCGGAAGAAACAGTGATCAATTAGGGCGTTAAAAGAAACGCCTAGCATTCTGGGCAATACCGAGCTAAGCCATAAGAATAAAACGTCTGTTTAAAATAGTTTTTTAAGTGGAATTTCAAAAGAAATCTTGATTAGCTTTTAAAATTAAAGGCATTTAAATCAATGCGGGGCCAAAGTTAGTTAAAATTAGCTTAATGCGGCAAATAACCTTTAAATCATTTTATTTTGCCCCACTTTGGAATTGAGAAAAGGGAATTCCTAACCTCCGGTATCCAGAACATACACAAAAACCCGCACAATGTTGTGGGGCTTTAAATATTTCGCATCCTAATCAAATCGATAAAGACAAATGTTCTACAGCTTAATTGTTCAAACGCTTCCGAATAGTTGAAATTTGACTCCGCTTCCGCTACGCTAATTGGTTGCCCACTTGCAGTTGACAAATTGAAAACCCATAACGGCTTTTATAATTGGTTTCAACGCTTCCGCTCCACCAACAATTTCTAAAATTTCCGGTTGATTGTAGGCTTGTCTGCGCCTTTTGTAAAGTAAGTTTCAACTGATTTCTTAAGTCAGTAGCGTTTGTCCGTTGCTTTGTGGCATAGCGGTCATACGAGGCTCCAATGCTCACATTGGCAAATGAATTCGCGGTATACCTTTATACAATTGTGTCTTTTTAATGATTTAGGAATTAACTGCTCCACAATCTCCATTTGGAAGGCCTCAAAAATATAAATCGGCCGGCGGAATTGGCTTCGGGCCTCTACCGGAACAATGGTAAAAATGCTCTGTCATTACTATTTGAGTAGCCGCATTCCTGAATTTGTTATAAACAATATCAAATTTTATCATAGGCCCCAGTGTAAACAAATCCATAATTCCTCCGGCAATGGCAGCAACGATTATCGATGTTAAATTCTTCATAAACGCCCTACTGGTTTGCATAACCTTGGTGCTTTTTCCTTAAATATCATTTGCCTTTTTACCAAATCGGCAAACAAAAATCTAACTTGTTCCGCTGCATAGGTGGTGTTGGCCAAAAGAACACTCTGTTTAAGATGTTTTTGGTATTAAGGCGGCCACAATAAAGCCTCGGTTAGAGTTTATAGCTACGATCAAAAACGCCTTTTCTTCGCGATTATCTGCAACCTTGCTTCCAGAATCTGTATCGCAGAACTAGCGCTTAACTTTGGCAAAAGCTCCGATAATTTATCAGAAATATGGAACGCATTGGCGGTAATGGCATCCTGGGCCTTCTTTAACTTTGCTGCAGATACCATTTTCATTGCAACTGGTAATCCTGCAATCGTTGACGATTACCGAAGCAATTCTATTTCGTTATTTCTTTAAATTGGCCATAGGCTCCACTTAAAGCTCCCCCTAGGAGAAGGAATACTTGTGTTAGACTTTATTTATTCAATTCTTTTTCAGTTTTCGCCAGATTTGGAAAACTGAAAGATTACTTTTATTATTTTGGCGGATAAATCCTTTGCCACAGAAGACAAAACATCAATAACTTCCATCCGTTAACCTTACCGGCCTTAAAGTTGATCCGAAAACGTCTCCTATGCTTGGGCGTTTCAAGAACTCGAGATAATCCCTTTCAAATTCTTTTTAACTTTCTCAACTGGAACTTTATTCAATAGGTTTTTGGAACCAGCAATAATGATAGCCACATGATGCTTCAACCGTAAAAGGATCGTTTCGCGGCCTGCTAAGACATTTCCGTTTCTAACGTTCCTTTTTCAATAACATTCATGTAGCGGCATCCCAAATCTGAACCGAACTTGGCAAAAGCTTCATTCACGGAATTGCGCCCTGAATCTAATTTGCAAGGTACCTGCTACTTTTTTTCATCGATTTTATCTGAGCAATTTACCCCCAACTCGTGATACTGAAATACCCACGTTGATCCCCCGTGGGAACCCCCGGAAAAAAAAAAAAAAAAACCCCCCCTTTTTTTTTTTGGGGGGTTTTTTTGGAAAAAAAAAGATCTTGCTTTTTAAGAAAATCTGTCCGTCCTGTAATAGATATAACTTGGGTAGGAATATAAGCCGGAAACGTCAACCCCGGCCTGAGTTTCAATAATCTGGCAAATGCCGTTAAGATCCACCACCTTTTTACCAAATGGTTTCCAATACATCGCAAATCGTTCATGTCCTTGGCGATTGTTCATCTGCAATTACTTTTGGCAGCAGTTCCAGTAATCTGGGAGTGAGGTAAATACATCTCCAGGATAAGCTTCACGTCCCCGGTGGACGTCTTAACAATAATGATATCTCCGATAGGCAACAGCTTGTTTTGATAAATCATCATAAAATTATGCAAAAGCTGGTCTACCAGTATCCCTAAAATAATTCTCCGATCGCGGCGACCTGCAAAAGGAGCATATAACCCTGCATGAAAGCGGGATCTGAAGCGTTTGCCAGCACAATGGTAGTGTACGCAAAGCCTCCCAGCATCTTCCAAAGTTTTAGCAATATTGCTACGCGGTTGAGGCTTTTTGGCCTATGGCCAAACATATATACAAAAACAGGTTGGCCCGGCTTTCATAAAATTCTTTTTGATTCAAAATGGTATCCACACAAACGGTAGTCTTACCTGTCTGACGGTCACCAATAACCAAGCTCCCCGTGTCCTCTACCTAACCAGGAATCATGGCATCAAAATAGCCTTTATTCCGCGGTTTGCAACGGCCTCTGTCACCGGCTGACGGTGATTAACCCAGGGGCTTTACGTTCCCATGGCAATTCATATAATTCCCAGTTTATTGGCCCTTTATCCATCTATAGGAACTCCCCAATGTATCTACAACACGGCCTACTATACTCACCACTTTGATGGAGGCATGGTCTGGGTGCGCTTTACAACCGATCCTTCCTTTTTATATTTCTGGAGATGGACTCAACATACCACACCAACGTTATCCTCTTCCAAGTTTTTTAGAAACGATGCCTTGAAGTCCACCTTCAAATTCTACCAATTCCTCCCGTATTTGAACATTGGGATAATCCATAAACTCTAGCGATAACCATCACCCACTTGTAGAACGGTACGATACTTCCGTTTAATGAAGCTGATGCTTCAAACCCCGAATAATGTTTCTTTAAATATTGCTGATACTTCAGCGGTTTTACTGCCTGCCATTGTTATAGATATAAGGATTAGGACTACATGAAACCCAACATTCGTCCAAAAAAATTATTTATAGACTATTTGTAAACTCTCTTTTTCAAATTACTTAATTGTTGGCTATACTTGCATCATACTGGCAAATCCCCAACTCGCAAAATAAAACCCTCCAATAATACTATCCAATCCCATGTTGCTCAATGGTAGATTATTACCGTTAAGTTCAACTATTTTGCTCAATATTTTCTTCTCAGTTCAGCCGCTTTAAGAGGTACGCGCAGTAAAGTTACCCTTAGCAAACTTGACGCCTTCCTGGCTTCATTTAAAATAATAAACTTTTCGGCAACAACGTTCAGAATTGAAATGCCTCTTATTATCCCACGCAGTTTGGTGGAAATAAGTCCTCAGTAACTGAATTACTACCCTTAAAAATTTCGGATAAAGGCATTCCTTTTTAGTTCGCCTTTTTAAAACAGGGGCTTCCAACCATTTCCCTGAAGTTCAGTGCCCTATCGGCTATAGTAGATACTATTCCTCGAAAATCCTTTTCCACCTGTTTCGGTAGCTTTGTTCTCTACCGGGCCAAGTTCCAATATGCTTTGCGTAACGTAATCGGCTGCTCTTAAGCTTTCGTTCATATCCTAATCCCTAATTTAGCTTGATATCCCGGATCATTTCCCTCGACCAACTTTAATTGCCTTGGCTTATCGGGAAAATTGACCTTTAATTACCTTTTTCCCGGCATCTCACGGGATAGGGTGGCTAACTTCCATTTTTTAATATTATAAATCGGCTACCTGCTGGCTTTCTTTTCACTTTTCAATGGCAATCTTGGCCTGCTTGATCATCTATCCGCTTCAGCCTGAGCCAAATTCTTTGGCATCAGAACCATTTTCTCTTTATCTCAGCGGGCCTCTTTGATCATGGCCCTCACGTTCTAACCCGTGCCTCTTGCATAACGACGCTCGCTATCGGCAGTAAAACATTTTTTGCATTTCTTTTTTGGCATTTTCTGCTGCGGCAAAGGCGTCCTTAATTTCGACTCGCGATCCTCAACGGCAATCTAGAATAGGTTTCCATGCAATTTACGCAACAAAAAAAGCACTGCTACAAATATAACAATTGCCAAAAAAACAATCCAAATGAAAACTGTTCTATTAATTTAATCCATGTCCGCTAATATATGAATGTAACGTTTTAATTTTTTAAATTGTAAAAGAACAGCTTATAACCAAACCGTTATAGTCTGTTGCTTTATTTTGTTTTTGGACCTAAGATGCGAAAAGCGCAGCGAAACCAATAACTTTCGATAAGTGCAGCAGCAATCAACATTGCTTGTTTTGAATCTTACCTGAAGCCTCTGGCTGACTGAGCGGATGGCAATCCATAAGCAGAAACCACAAATTTTTACCAATACCCTAACCAGCACCGATAAACGATCAACCAGTCTCCTACAATGTTGGGATTTTCCATAATAATATATATATAATTAATTATTAACATTCTACTTATTAAATGATCATGATGTTCTTCAACGGCCGACCCAAATATAGAGCGGACACAATCGTACAAAATATAAGGCCTGTAAGGCCGCTACAACACTCCAACAAAGCAAGGTGTCAAATGCAAACCAATGACAATGGACTTCAATCAGTTTTTGAAGATAAACTCATTCCCGAAAATACTCATCAAGACCACGTGACCTGCAGTAATGTTCGCATACAAACGAATCATTAAGGAAAATGGGCTTAATCAAAAGTTCCCAAAAGTTTCAATCGGAGCCAAGACGATCTCATAAAGAACAGGGACATCCGCATCCAAAATATGCTTTCCAGTAATTTCTTATTGGCGGTAAACGTAGTTATCAAATAGGTTAATGATGGCCAAAGCAAAAGTAACCGCGATACTTGTTGGTAAACAATTTCCCTAGCGGAGTAAAGCCCTAACGGTTTAATGATGCCATATTAAAGAAAAAAACCCGTTTTACAAATAACTCATGTATTTTCCTTATAATGGCTTCTTCCCGATTATTTGGGATAGCAATATCATCAACGTTATATAAAGAAATAATAGGCTCCCAACATACGCCTATGCCTTTGGCATGGAATTGGTTTTTATAAAAGACCTGGCCATTTTGCGAATAAGAAATAACATCATGCAGCTCCTAAAAATATAAACACCAGCATTTTTGGGTAATGGACAAAATCCAATGGTTTAGCATTGGTAGCATGATGGCATCATCGTAATTGATCGTCCCCTTCGACATCGGTCTTTACAATTTTTAGCGCATGGATATAGAGCATAAATAATTCCATCTACTTCTGCCCACGGATTCCCAATGGTTAAATTTTAGAAAACGAAGAGAAACGTTTTTAGCCATTATCCCATAAAATAACCGGCAGTGGAAAACCAACATGCTCATTATTTTTCCTCATCTAATGGTTAAAAGAAGTGAGATCGTGGAATCCAACAAGTGATGTCCGAATAACATTTCTTGATTCGGTTTTTAGGCTTCCTTTTTCCTTTCGCTGGATGAATGGTCCTTTTCCTGTGCGAAAGCATTGGTAACCCAGAAGAAGTGTAACAACTAAAGAACTTTAACGTAAAAATGGGTTTTTTGCATATTCGCTTAAAAATATCGGGTCTCAAAAAATCCCGTGCAACATGTACCGCTTTTATCCTCAAAAAGAAAAAAAGCTTAAACGGTTTATTTTAGACCATAATTTAAAAGCAGTCCGGAAAACAAAATTGAACCTAACTATTTAGCATTACCTGGCAGTAAATAATGTTTCGCAAAAGAAGGCATCGAAATAAACGGAACAAAATACAAGAGGTAAACCTAAAGGATTCCATGTTTGCCGTCGGCATTATAGTAGGGATAAAAAGCGATAAAGAAAAATAAAAACTTGAGCATACTACCGCCTAGAAAAAAAGAAATCCAATTTGGACTCTATATTTAACACCGAAACCAGTAAGGGCAGAAAATATAATCAAGGCCAGCACCACCATTTAACATTAAGCCAAAACGATCATATGATCCGAACAAGGGCAAAACCAAATAGAAATAAAGGACCCAAGAATAAATGAAGGCAAAAAACCTAAAAAGGCTCAAATAACCAAAGGAACAGTAAAAAAGTAAAAAGAATTTATGCTTGGACTTAAATACTTTTCATGCCGTTTCAAATTGCTGTAAACCAAATATATTGCAAAATGGCAACTCCATAGAGTTAGCCACAATAAGAAGGTTTGGCCTCCATTTCAAAATAGTCGTCCAACCATTTACCTCCCTTGGCCGAAAAAAAGATAATTCCCCATTTCAAAGCAATCCAGACAGCAAGGCGGCATTTTTTAACCGTTGTTATTTTTTAGGAGGCCTTTTGGCCTGGCTCATTATTGCTTAACTGAATGTTTTGTTGGACTATTTAAGGAGCTTTTGCCCCTTTCCCCTTCAATTGTACAGGGCCGCGGTTAAAAGGTTGCACCAAGGTTCAACCGCTAATTTTGGATACTGTTACCGTGCCTCTATAACCGCAGAGGAACCTTTAGGGATTAAAAGATCTGAAACGATCAAACTCTCCAATTATAATTACCCTCAATATCGGCATTTAACGACACTCCCACTTTACCATGAATATAACCATACGATCCGATGAACCACTTTCCTGAAGTTTTTACATTGCCGTCCAATTTTCCATCAATCCTAAATCCGCTTCAGAGACTATGTCGCCTTTGATTCTAGGTATTTTTTTTCAAACTTCTGTTGGGTTGTCCGCCTAATTCTGTCCATAACACCGAAAAGGTTTTTTTGTTATCTGAAAAACATTTTGTTAAGGTTTTGGGGTTTATTGCTGAGCTTTATAAGCTGCTATATTCTTATGTAACTTGTTTATTTTATAGTTGTTTAGATCAAATTACGAAATTCTCATCAACCGATCCGGTAATCCTTGTTGTTTTTTTATCAAATTCGGCGTAAACCTAAAGGCAAAGTCCCTTGGATTTAAACCATGAACCACCACAAAATTGATCTTCAAAGATTATTAGATGTCTTTTGAAAACTTGTTCTTATATTTAAGGTCCCTCTATAGATTTCCTCCAAAGTTCTTAAAGCCTTAAGAGCTTTTGTTTATCCTCTCCTGGATTTTAAGATAAGGAAAGACCCACTTCCAAATTTCCTGAACCTGTAGACCGGTTTCTAAGAGTAAAACTTTGGGCTCCAACTTGGGCAATGTTCCGTTCTACCCATTGGTCTGGGCTTTTTTTCCCCTCTGGAATTGTTTGGGATAGTTGAGGGCCAACATAATTTTAATGCTTCCCTTAAAAATCCTCATCCTGTAACTAACTCAATAGCAATTTGGCCTTTAGCAATTTTTCCAAATTTTTGGAACAATGGGATCACCGAGTACTAATATTTTTCCTCGGCCCTGTAATAACTTGTAAAAACTCCTGGTCTTGGAAAGTCCTATACAAGCGCTTATACTTGGCATCTAAGGGCTATCCGAGCTTCCAGCCACACGGCCTGTGGGTTTAGAAGGATTTTCCGCATATCTGGATTCGGGACTGGTTCTTAATATATCATACCTCATGTCCCGTTGCCCAAAGACTACCTGATTCTTCGTAATATCTTGTAAAGATTTGTATTTTGATGGAATTATCACCTTCTTTGCCGGGTTGGATCTTTAAAAACACTCCTCTAATTTTGCCTGCAGCTAATACATTCTCCTTAACATTTTTCTTATAAGATCAAGCCTAATTGATAATTGGCAAAGTTGCGTTCAGATTTAAACTGTCCGATTAAACCTTTGGCTTCTTGTAGGTATTTGATCTAAATAAAATTTCAACACTATATTTTTGATCCTCTTGCCATGGCTGCACGTTCTAACTCCGGAATCTGCCAATTACCCCCATTTCTTAACTTCAAAGATTTTTGCGATTTAACTTTATTGGACCATCGCCAATCGTCCTCTAAATTTCGCTTCCCCCATCTAGTTTTAAATCGTTCTTGCCATATCCCAATGCTGTTTATATTATAAAAATACAAACTTGGCCCTTGTTTTCCTTGCCTCCCTTGCTTTTACTAAAGGCTGGCAAAACCTGCATTGGCGCATAACTTTCTTCCTTCTTTTTTTTTTTCCTCGGCTAACTTCCTTTAATTGGGCAAATATCGATCCTCAAAATTACTTCACGCCTATCCTCATTGAAAACTCATAAAGGGTAATTACGGGCTATCTGTGGTAATTGGGCTACCTCTTCATACTTTATAACATCTTCCAAAATTGTCCAGCCTTTTTTTAACCGCTCTAAACTTTTGGTATTCTCATTTAAATTTTTGGCAACACGCTATCATAATATGCTTCGGAAGCCCTTATAACCGTTCTGGTCAAAATTATAGATGCCAGAATTTTCATAAGTTCAAAGCGTTCATTTGTGGCAATATTCTGAGTTTGCACGAATGGATTTAAATTGTAATAAACCAAGGCCAGACTATCGGATTTAGTGGCCAAATGAAATTCAGCCACCTGACGAATATATTTTATTTCAGAAAGGTTCTGTTTTCCCTATTTTTCTTCCAATTCCGTAAGGTATTCATACAATTCCTCCCTATTATCATCGGTTAAGTTTCGGTGTCTGAATCTTTTGCAGATGGGGCATTGATCATATACACCCTCGCGATTTTCCTGTTTAGGGCAATTACTTGTCAAAATGCATAATTGGCCACTGTCCCTTATTCCCAACTGATTGAAACAATTGACGCAATAAATATACAAATAGCGACCTTTTTTCGGGAAATTCTTTTAGTGTAAGACCGAAGCAATTTTTAATTGCTGAAATGGCCGTATCCTGTATTTTAAAGGTTGATGTAAGCCTGAACCATCATGGCACGGGTATCGGCATATTCTTGATTGCTTAAACGCTCCTGTTTTTATTAAACGCCTTTAAGTTTCCTAAGAGCGGAGTTCCTCAAATTTTCCAAACGAATATTTACTTCTCCCTCCAAATCGTTGCTTCATTCAACTTATCGCTCTGTGTAAAATATTTATTTAAGGATATAATTGAAGGATTCCTAAAGCCGGCATATAGCGTTGATCAAAATGACCTGGCCTTCCCAACAATAAAAAAAGCTTCATGGTTCTGTGGGTTGCAGCTCTTCATCCCTTAATTCCATACTGGTGTTTTTTGTATGGGCTTGGGTGGCCTTTTCTCGGCAATAAGAAAATTTGGGTTATTGTCCATCAGAAATCCAATTTTTAATATCTTCAGTGACTTCCAGCCGGCTCTACGACGGGCAATAATTTTCCCAGTAGTTATCTGATAAACGGCATTAAGGGCCTCTCGCGCCTTCCTCAAAGGCAATATTACCATTTACAGGTTATTGTACTTGGTAATTTGGGCGTGCCACCTTACGGTTTAAATAGTGGCGTCTTTCTTGGTGGAAACAGGCATTAAAAACCAATCCCCAAAAACAATGAAATATCAGTCTAATTGGGTGAAGCTTCCAAATTTCTATGTATTCCGTACGTATCCTAAATTAAAAACAACCAAATTATTTTGCAGTTAGTCGATCAAAATTAGATTATGCTCTAAGTTGACGTAACATTTCCGGACCTCTCCCACGAAATGGGCCAGAGTAAAAAGTTGTCAAAAAAAGAATATATATCCATGCTATTCCTAAAATTTTGCTCTAGCCAATATTAACTGGATATTGTAACATTATTAGAAATAGAGTTAAGTTCTGCTAAAAGCATAGAGGGATTTTATCCCCCAAAAAAAACCTCGCAACTCTTTTTAAGGTTTCCTTGGAGGTCTGGATATCCTTCACCAAACTCCCTTTACTGAGCATCCACAATTCGTTTCAGCAACCTCGTAACATGTATTAGGTCATGAACTGGACACCAAAAACGGTCACCTCTTTACTGACGAGCCATAATCCTTTATAATTTCCCTTTAGCCCTAATTTGGGTAGTGGGTCTTAAACATTGCAAAGGGTTTCATCTCCAAAATAATCACCTCTGGATCACCAATAAATACGGCACCAATTCCAACTTTTTTTTGAATTTCCTTTGGATAGGTCCGCTCAGGTTTTTTTCGGCCCAAGATTTCCCATGAAAAAAATCTTCGAACCTAGCCAACATTATTGTCTAATGCCGCGCTTGTTCTGGCCACGTAGTTCCCCAATAAAATAAAAGTATCTCAGGCGTCAAATACCCGATCAAAAAGGTCCTGCATCAATAAAGGCCGAGGTAAAAAGGTTTCAAGCCTCGCTCGCATACTACCTGCACCCCGTTATTATGATATCCCAGTACTTGTCTGGATTAGTCGAGCAAGAGACTAAAAGAATGTCGTCTTACCCGCCCTTAATTTCCTACTTAAACCAAAAGCCCTCTGTCCTTTGGGAATTTCCCAAATTTCTATATTTCGTACCTATGGATTTCACCGTACTTTTTTGTTAAATTTTGGACTGTAATCATAGTTTATTTTTATTTTTATGTTTTTGTTTATAGGCAGCAATGGTCTTATATTTTTTCTTCTTGTAGATGGCCTCTATCATAGCAAACACTTTATTCTAAATCCGAATTCCAATAAATACCTGCCATCCCCACAAAAACTATAACTCGCGGTTGGACTAAATTAAATATGCCCAAGGGCATAAAACCCCATGGGTAAAATTTAATTTGGGCAGGTCAACAATAAGGTTTTTGACTTAAACGCCTGCTTAATCCCCAAACGCCTTTTTTAATTGGATGATAAATCGTGGGGTGTTTTAATATGGCCCGCCCCTAAAACCAATAGGAATTAACCCCATATTGTAAATAGCCCCTACTATGACCGCCAAATAAGCCATCCCATCCAAATAAAATATAAAGGAAGCCAAAATGGTAACTTAGGACAGTAGCTATGATTAATCAAATACCATTTGGAGTTTAAGTTAATTCCTATACCTAATATTTTTGGCTCATCAATTAGAGGATAGTAATCGCGCTATCCCAACTAGGTACAAACTGACCGAAACTAAACAAGAACCCTGCCAAAGAAAATAAAAATCGCCCGCATACCTTCCATACCGGTCCATCATAAGGGCCCTCATATACCACCCGGTAAAGAAGAGAATCCATAAAAATAAAGAAAAAGGCTCATGATTACGGAGGGTTTTGGGATCCGCTTTGTTTCCTTCTTATTAATTTTATATGCGTTCTTATAAAATGTTCCCAAATTTCCAAAACGGTTTCAGCAGGCATAGTCCTCTGTCTTGGCCAAAGATTTCTTTTTCCGGCAGTCCGTCATCCAGATAACATATGTCTTTTAAAATAAATATAGGCCGATGAAGCAAGTGCTATCCAATCGCCCATGTCAAAAAAGCTATCAAGGCAGCTCATAAACGCGCATTAAATATGGGGAGGTTATATCACGGTGATATTGAAAAGTCATAATACTGAATACCCGCCCAAACTAGAAAACTTACTCCAAAGAAAGGGCATCAAAAAACATTGTCCTTATTGTTGACACATACATTTATGAAATTATTCAATAAAACACGTGCCCATGATGCCGCAAATGCCACCAATGACTCCCTATGGGGCGAGTAAACCTCTACAACAGGACTATATAGAAAAAGGGTACAAAGAAAAAAGCATGCGACCATTAAAAAGGAAAACACCGTTTTCCGCCCAGGAGTAAGCCACCACTGACTTTTTTTTTACAGGGAGATACAGCAAAAGGGCTTAATATTGGGTAATCGGTCATTTTCTGCACATGTACCTTATGTAATAGATCCCCCATCAAATTAAATAAATCATAAACTTGATTAACGACGGTAAAGTGGATCTCCCCACCGCTTGCTTTTTCAATGAATATAAAAGCCGCCTATTCCTAAGCCCAAGGAATACAGCGCATAAAATAGAGGGCCCCCCAAAAATCATAAAAATTTTAATGGCAAGAATTGGCTTTAAAAGAGGCTGACCAAAAAAAGTTTTCCATTCAAGGCGTTAGAAAGTGCTTTAAACAATGCTATTAGATAGTTATTTTCTCTTGAATTAGTCCCCCGAAATTAGGGTAATTTGTTACAAACCCTTGTATTTTTTCGATTCCCGTTTTAAATCCTGCTTGCTTTGTTTAATTTTTGCAACCAAAGATTTTAATATTCCATTTTTTCATTCCCTTACGGTTCAAAAAATTAAGCGCTTACACGCGAGCTCAAGTTGCAATTTACTTTTGCCATCCAAAGAATTGAATACAGACCTTTGCATTTACAGCAGGGCAATATAATCACCATTAAAAAAGGAAATAAGGGTAAGGAATTGCGCAGGGCTATTTCTATAAGTTCCTCTCCCAAATGTGATGGTATCACCATTGGGTTAAAAAAGTAGATAAGGGGTGGCTTTTCAGATTTTGCACAACACAAACCTAAAGGCAGGGGATGTATTAGACGTAATGCCGGCCAGAAAGGCCCGTTTGTTTTTAAAACTTCCTCCAGCGCCAAAAAATGTTGGTGGCCTTTGCTGCTGGTAGTGTATTACTCCGATTATGAGTATTGCAAAAACCGTATTGTCCAATTCCAGAACAATTTTGTACTGGTTTATGGGGAATAATCCTATAAGGAGAACCATGTTCTATAACAGCTTTGGTGAAGCTTCAATTGGAAATACACCAATAAGATTTCATGTCTATTTTATTTTGAGTCAGATCCTAAGAAAGAGACTCTTATTTTTTTTTGGACGTATTGAGGCTTCAACGATAATTATGTGCTAAAAAACAAACATAAAAACTCTTGATTTTAACGATTAACTATTTATGTGGTCCCCGAGGCAATGATCCAGTTTTAGTAACCGAAAACTTAAAGACAAGGGCATCCCAGAAGATAAGGAATCATTTCGAACTATTACACCTCACGGGATCAAAGATGAAACTTCGCAGAAAAACTGGAGGGGAAAACCCCAACTAAAAGGTAATGTGTGGATGATGAAGAATTTCTAATATCCATGGACAAAGGTACCTTGTGTCTTGATGCCGTTTAAAAGGAAACATAGATGCCCCCTATTCGTGCCAAGGTGGAGTATGTAGCAGTTTTGTATCGCCCGGATTAAGGAAGGAAAAGCAGATATGGTAAAAAACCAGCTACTGACGGATGTGAATAGCCGAAGGCTTGATCTTTAACCTTGTCAGGCGCAAAGCCAACCACACCTACCCTTAACGGTGGATTATGACGATGTGTAAATAGACGAAAACTTCTGCACATTAGAACTCGGAACTTGAAGGGGGCATGGGCAGTGGGCAGTGGGCCAAAATTAAAAATTACTACAATCTCGACTCAGTAAATTATAAAAGTTTTTAAGAGCTGGTTCATAAAGCCGTGTGGTAATTAACGAGACCTTCGCTAACGCTTTACTTAAATACCTACAAAGAAAAATAAATAACAAGTTCTTACAATTTAAGATACAACCAAAAGTTTGCTGGATTACTCCTTACCGCATGCTTATACCGATTATATAACGCTTTTTTCAATTCCCCTTTTTATCCAATATACAATAAGGGTTTCAAGGGCTTTGGGTTCAAATATTAGGTCGCATTGCTCACTTGTTTCTCTTATTGGCGGTAAATCATCAAAGAGGTGGGTCCGGGTTTTGCAATTGATTTAAGAAATGATTTTATACTCTTCTCTGGATATTTCCTTTATTCCGGAAAACGCTTTACTTCCAATTATATAGTCGGTGAAGTATTGGCACCTCGTCATCGAAAGTTGTTCATAATAACCCGCCATCCGCATATAACCGTCCTTAATTTCTACAGACTAAAAACTGGAGGAATGCAGCAGAGGCCAAACAGCGGTTTTTAAATTAATTCCCCTTAGAAATATTCTTTCTCCCTTTTGGAGATCATGTAGCTACCCACAGTAGAGCTTTGCGTTGCAAGGACTTGGCCCAAAAGAAAATTATCCGGAAAATATCTCGCTAAGAGGTCAAAATACCTTTCAGTATCCAAGGAGTCCGGGTTTTAAATCGTCATAAAATGATAACGGAAAAGAGGTGTTTCGCTTTAAAAAACTGTAAGCATTTCTGCGACCTGATTGCCATTGCGTATAAGGCCTCCTATTCAGAGCCCCAACACTAGAGCCGGATAACAGAAATGTGTATTTATCCAAATTCATTCAGCGCTTGAATCATCCAATCGTGCGCCATTCCTGTTTACTCCGGCTCCGGACAATCCACCCAACCGATTTTGAATTTAAATTCCGATA
>Ga0163217_1093380_pt1 | contig 17095 bp, 8 predicted proteins | sample SynspAceP_FD_185933 | JGI IMG/M metagenome (GOLD analysis project Ga0163217, IMG submission 185933) | Saline lake microbial communities from Ace Lake in Antarctica - Synechococcus sp. Ace-P (PacBio error correction) | ecosystem: Environmental > Aquatic > Non-marine Saline and Alkaline > Saline ...
CAGGGCAAGGGACGGGCTTAACCGCTTTGACCTCCTTGATATTTTGGCAAGATTCGCCCGAAAAAGTTAACTAGGATTATTAGAGAGTTGGGGTACAAAGTTTAATCCAATACAGTCTTAGCGGCTAAAACGCGGCACGCCTTAAAACATAAGCTTTGTATTTGGGCTTGAGTCTAGTCCTAATCGTTTTGACGGCGCGTTTTATTGGGTCAGCTGAATGTTTACCTTGATGCCTCTGTTGATGTGATCGCGCCTTCTCTGATAGGGAGCTGTCTTACCGCATATTAGTAATGCCGCCCAGAGGCGCGATACCTCATAATAATCAATTTTCTAAGTCAAAAACACGGCTTTCGATTAATATCCCCGAATATGTTGCGGGGTGAATGGTTGAGAGTCGATGCATAATGCCGGACAGTTTGGCGGGCATCGATATTCCCCTGATTTAGTTTTAAAAGAGTGTTTAGACCGATATTTTATCAATCAAATGCGTTTGAGCTTGGAGGAAATCAAAAAATGCAATTTTTCAGACATTCCGAGGATAAGTTTGTTTTATTATTTAAGCTATGGACGCAACGTGGCGCAGCACAGTGTTAGGGCAGTTGCAACTAAGTTGATAAGAGTCACTAGTAGTTATTCGAATGATTTTAGTTTAAGTTGTTGATATTTAACGTTTTTAAATGTTGGCATGCTATCCTGCTTAAACATCATTGAGTCAAATGTTGTTCTAAACGCATCTTAAGATAAAAACAAAAACAATATAAATCAATTATTGTTCGTCTACATCGATGCTTGGCAATAATAAGGCATGTAGCCCATACAGACTTCCGTGTCCTGGAGTCTGTTGTGGGTTTTTTTTTTTGGCTAAAATTGGAGAAAATAATGAAAGAGCATCGCATTCCTAGAAAATGTAAAAGCAGTAACCCGCTCGCCAGTTACGCTTAGCCGCACATTGCAGTGACTGCAGTGGTAGCCACATGTCGTTAGTTTTGGTGGCAGTTTCAAATTGCAGAGCATTAGGCTGGCCAGAAAAAGAAAATTAAAGTTTGGTTTTAAATCAACTTACCGATACTGGCAACGCTCGCGTCGCTTATGAAAAAGGGCTATTTTTTGAAGGCAGAGGTTTTGTTATGGTGACCATTAGGAAGCAACAGGCAAAACCTGGAAAGTATGCTTGGATAAGTCGCGGTTATTGAATGGGCAATTTAGATGGTGCTCATATGTTTAGCCGGTCACCTTAGGTGCAACCCATCGGTTTTGGTACTGCAAGGCTCCACATTATTACTGCCTTAGTATGGATCTTAATGGCAACGCGATAAGGTTTCCCAAATGACATCTGGGAGCACAAATGAACCCATGTACCAATGAAAATGGTAAACCCCAATTCATCCAATCAAAGTGATGCCCTTAAAAACCGTAGTGGATGATTTTAAACGTAAAGGTAAAACCGTTTCAACCATGGGCAATGGTATTTCCGGTCTCAACCCACACTATGAGTTACCGATATTGGCTAAGCAGCAGGGGGGATTCCATCAGGATATTATGCTCCCCGAAAAGGGACGAACACCAGCGGCAAATTAATGCAGACGGCTTTGTTATCATAACACCCACCGCAAAATGCAGCCACTATGGAAGCCGGACGATTCACGTTATTGCGGTAGGTGAACCGTGGAATCAGCAAAGCCGTGTTTTTAAAGGCATTGGGTGTGCCGGTGATCAACCGATTATGAAATTTGGAAAAAACAACCAGAAAAAGTATTTGGGGTGAGTAAAGAGTGGGGCTGACAAATAATCCAATACCCAGTATTCGTGTGGTTAAAAGCTTATGATCCGTGCTGCCATGGTGGTTAGACGCCAACACAATGGCTAATGCCAGACCAGAAGCCGGTGAAGATACTGGCTAAAAAGTTCAATATGTGGGCGCCGATGAAGGGTTATCGCCAATAGTATGACCGGAACCTTTGGAATACGAAAAAGGCGATATACCGAATGTTACCTGACTTTTAATGTATTTTTCCGGCATAACGCGACTACCTTATTACAGTGACGCCTATTTGTATTTAACCCAATGCGCCGTGGGGGCAAATCGGCGAGCAAAAACCAGATAGTTGGTACAAAGACATCGCTAGAAAGTGGGGTATCCGTCCTGATATCTATCGCGCAAGCTGCCTTAGCCTTAATTGCCGAAGGTCAAGCCCAAGTGAGGCGATTTTCCTGAATTTGCCAGTGAGAGCGGTTTTTTTAAAGGCTCCCACCTGACTTTATTGGACATATTGTGTATGAACGGTTTCAGAGCCTAATGCGTATTTTAAGAGCAATTTAAAAATCGGTTTGAAAGGCGATACACACTGTAAAAAGATTCAACAATAGCGAGGTGTTCCTCACCCTTGCTCAAGAGGAAATTTGACATGGTCTAAAACCCTAGCTCTTCCGCTCAACTTACTGGCGGTCAAGAGCCTTAATTTTAAGTCAATAGCTGGCTGGTTAGGGCAGCCGCGCTGCCAGCAATAGGTATCATTCTATTCTTGGGGTTATGGAGCATCGTTGCCAAAAATCATCGATACTCCTTTAGGGTGAAATTTCGGGACAGCAGCCGTTGGGGCAGGCTTTAACTTGATTGATCGAACATGCTGCTCAGCAAGAAAAAGCCAGTGAGTTTTAATCACGCCAAGATGAGCGTAAATGCCGCAGATTAGCCCAAGACTCCCAGTTATAATGTCCAAATAACGGGACCTTTTACTGGTTCCACCTACCTTTTTTGCGCAATCTGGACCAGTTTTACTACACGGTTACTATCGCTTCCTGTTTGCCTCTTTAATTGCAGTAGCCTTTGGGGATTTTATGCGGGTTAAGTAAAAGCGCTTACAGTTGCTATAAATCCGCTTATTCAGTTCTTAAAACCCAGTACGGCCGCTGGCTTGGCTGCCTTATCACGATGGTGGTGAGTGCGGGTTGGTATGTCAGTATGACCGCGTGTTTTTCTAAGTCGTTTATTACCTCGGCAGTTACTGGTGTCGTGGTGTTGTTTATGGCCAAACCTTAATCAACGACGGGCTGTTAGGCGTGTCTTAGTAATTGATAAGACTTATTAATACGTCAGCAAAAGTATTGCGTTTAGGCCCTATGGGCGCATGTGCTGAAAATTGTCATGGCGTCCGCAATCCCATGAATATTTACCGAGGTTTACGCTTGTCGTTAGGCATAGGGTTGGGACGGTGCTGATTGCTGACTGAATGTGGCCTCAAACCGCTGGCTTAGGTTTAAATTTTGTATGGGATGAATTTCAAAAATGGTAGTTCAGAGTCATTAGCCCAAGAATTAATGGTAAGCCGTGCTGACCATCGGTATGATTGGATTTGCTTGGACAGCTTAATGTTAGGTCCTACAGAAAAAAGTCAGTTTGGGATAAAACCGCGTATTACGTTAATTCTTCGCTTGTTTAAAAAAGGGTAAGGTTATGATAAACAAACATCAACTAGGTTAAGCCAATAGGTCATGGATTTTCCCTACACGCTAAAGGGCCAATTTCTGCTTAAAGGATGTTAATTTACGTTTTGCAAAGGTCGAGTTTGTTTTTTCGTTTAATTTGGTAACTCTTGGTTTGCGGAAAATCAACCGTCTTGAATATTGTTTGCACGGGCTTTATGCAAGGCACGGCAGGTGGCGTTATTTTTGGATAATCAGAGGTCAACAACCTGGTTCCAGAAACGGGCGGTGTATTTTTTCAAAATCATTCTTTGTTGCCGGTGGTTAAGCGCCTATAAAAATGTTGAATTGGGCGGTTTTAAACAAACTTCGCAAAAGGCGCAGTAAAAAAAGAAATTCGAAATGGGTTTGAACATAAATCTTGAGCTTGTGCACATAGTCATGCGGGCGGTAAACTTCGCCTATGGGAAATTTCTGGCGGCATGGAAACAACGGGTGGGCAATTGCCGTGCATTGCTATGGAGCCCAAGTCTTTGATGGATGAACCTTTTGGTGCACTTGACGCCTAACACGCGCTTGCTTTGCAAGGACTCTGTCATGGAAATTCATGCAGAGGTTTAGGTAATACCGTGATCAATGATCACCCATGATTGGATGAAGCGGTATTGCTGTCAGATCGTATTGTCATGATGACCACGGTTCCAGCAGCAACTATTGGTGGAGATTTTTTGACCATTGATCCTTGCAAGCCCCGCAATCGCATTGCTTTGGGCTGACAACCCTCAATATAACCATCTACCAGCCACCAAGTGCTGAAATTCCCTCTTTCCTACGAAAACGCGCAAAAGTTGAATGGTCAGTAGCCATCGTATGGTACACAAGAAACCTTCGGTAGCAAATAATAATGCAGCTAAAGCCTAATCAACGTCGCTTTTAACTAAAGCAAACATTTTAAGCATAACTAATTTTTTTTGACGCTGGTTAGCAGCGTCGTGGACTTTTTTGCCTAAAAATTGAAGGATAAACCATGAAAAAATGTTTAACAGTGTTTTAAGCGTAATTACCTACATGTTCTGTTCCTGATTGGGCTAACAAGCATTAGTGGGTGTATTCATCGGCTGAGGTTTCCACCTCTGCACTAAGCGGTGTAAACTAACCGCAGATTTTAACTTACGTTATGAAAACGTGGCGCAAGAATAACGCTTTGGCAGACGCTAATGCGCTCACCTTACGTACTCGTTTATCTTACACGACCGGCAATGTCATGTGGTTGGTCTGCCATGGTTGAAATGGACAGATACCGCGTATTGTCCCTAGGGGCAGGGTGATTATAGTGGTGGCCGCAAACCGCTTATCAAAGTGGGATTTATTCGGTCATCGCTGATCTGAACAATAACCGAATTGGGATAGGGATTTGGTGCAATATTCGAGTGCACCTTTAGCGCTAAAATTGGCCGTCAAGTCATCGCGTGGACGGACAAAGACATATAGGTCATTAGGATGGCGTCAGACCGAGCAAACCCTTTGATGGCCTTTAAGTGCCAAAGTACAATCCAAATTGAAGCTTAACATCTGAATTTATGCCTATCTAACTCAGCGTAATCGTATTTTTGCTGAAGCTCAGGAATCAAGACAGTAAAGCGCACCTATTTATGCCGCATACCTTACAGTTGTTGGTAAAAGTTGACCGCTTATGGCTATTTATTGGAATTAGACAATAGTAGCGAAACGCCTTAGATACTCTATGTGTTATTTTTGGTGCAGCAGCATGGCCGGTGATACTAAAAATGTATATGCCGCTGATATGCCAGCCAGTCAAGTGAGACAGGTGCAGCTAATTTTGATGCTCACTATATGTTTTGTTTAGAAGCGGAGCAGTCCTGCAGCGGCATTAACGCCAAACTGGCTATGAAGTACTGGGCTCTGATAATGGCACCTATGGGTTTTTTGCTAACTCCCTGGCAAACCTTGGCATAAAGTTCAATGGTTGGGCTGATACCTTTTTAAATACCCCAGCACAAGGTTTGGTTGATACCATGCCTCTATTGCTTGGTGGCGCAATGGCGGTAAATGGCTTCTGGCTATCATTCATTTGTAAGCGGGGGAATGAGGCCAGTGGCAAGCAATCGATGATTTAGGCAGTGAAATTGAATGCAAGTTAGCGTTTCGTGCTTATGGCACTAAATTAACAGTTTGGCATCAAAATACGCAGCATATTCAGTGTGGCAGTGCAAAGTTGACCACAGACAAGTTATGGGCATGGTAAGCGCTTCAAGTTTTATATGGGCTACTTGTTAATTCGGGTGGTGATCGTGGATTAGTCCCATCCGTAAATATACATTTCGAAACCCGCCCTAACTTCCTTGCTAAGATTGCGCAGTCCTTAGTTTATTGGAGTGGAGTTATGTCTTTGCATGCATAAAAATCAATTATTATCGAAATTCCGGTTTTAAAGCCTTGGCGTCTACCAAAGCTTTTTTTAAAACCTGTTTTTGGTTGACGTTTGTCGACTACGGTGATGACTATGGCGGCAATTCAAGATGCGGGAATTAACGGTGGTTTTTTTCTCGTCAATAAACAGGTATCGACCAAAACCGGTAAGTGTTTTTAGTCGTGTTTTATAAACAAGTGATGATTTGGGAATACGCAAAAGCAATATAAGCCCGCTGGTGGGACTATTGTTAAAGCGACGTTCGACTTTCCCTGGCCGGCCGACGTTTCATTTTGCTGATGTTAACGGCAATGAATACGCGGTATGGGGGGAAAAGTAGCGACAAGCGAGCGCCAAATTGTTAGTCGCAAATCCAGCTCAAGCTGCGGTTTTAAAGGTTGGTAAATTAGCTGCGAAGAAGGTATTCATATAAACTAGTGATTGGCTTTGCAGCCAAAAGTAGACATAGTACATATTGCTACTGCTGAGTAAATAAAAAGGGTTGTGAGGGCATACTGCAGGCAAATAACTAAGCTTAAGAAAACTGAGCATAAGCATGTTTATTGCCTTTTGGGCTTAGTTATATTATTGCTGCTTAGTGCCAAGCCGCTATGGGCATATTGGGTTCGCACAAAGCACTTATGGTCAAGTAAATCGGAATACAATACGAACGTCCCAGGGCCTGCCAACTATAACGTTTCACAGATTACACCCAGCCGTATGAATAATTAATTGAATACTCAGTCAAAAACCAAGATTTACTGGAATTTCAGTCAATTCCACATTAAATATTTCAAAGCAATAACGGGCTTATCGAGAACTGGCGACAAGCTTCTCCTATCTTATACTGAAGAAAAACCAGAGCATCCTTATGTATTTAAAATTATGCGCTATTTAAGTGTCTTGCAAATCCATTTTTAACACGCATTAGTTTTGCTGATACTGCTCATAATTTGCCCTCAGTGGTTTTATCCATTATCTGCGGAAGCCAACAAGTAAGTTAATCAAGTTACTTTTGGATGCCTAACTAGCACGAACACTAAATTGAGACAGCCATCATAAACTAGCAAAAAAAACAGTTTTGGTACTAACTCTTAAAAAAGTTTCCAACACCACGGATGGTCTGTCAATGCCCAATCAACGCCAAAGCCAAATCAGTCCTTGTTGATACGCCTTATTACGCAATTGTGTTTCCCGTTGTGTTCGTTCATTCATTTTTGTGTGGCGAGATACTGTTTACAGCCAAAGCTTGAGCACCGACCGGCGGCTGGGTAGAAGCGCGTTTAATTGTTTTCTATCATCCCTTTTTCGCTATTTGATATTGCCGCTTATGGCGGTGATGAGCAATCACACTATTTGGTGGTGGTGTGTGGATAAAGAGGGGGCAAGAAGCTGGTTGCAACGGAAGAAGTGGTTAGGCGCTGGCATGGTTTAATACCAAGGTAACACTGTTTTGACGCAGAAATACGCTCGCCATGACCGAGATTAGACTGAAAGTGAGCAGTTGGAGCTTAAATGAACCGTTGGTATTTATCGCCAGCCGTTTTTTATACGACATCAGTTTTTGGTTTATTGCGCAGAACCTCAATGAATACATCGCCCGCGAAGCGAATAAAGAAGATTGCGTGTACTGGCAGATTCTGGGAAGGGCGGTTAAATCACAAGCCCTGTTAGATGAAAGTGCGGTACTCGCACTGTAAAATGGCCTATGTTGATTTAAATCCCTATTCGCGCCAACATGGCAAAGACCCCAGAACCTCACATCAACCAGTATTCAACAGCGCATTAAAGGCCTCACTCAGCGGTGAGCAACCCGCAACACTCAGCTTTTATGCGTTACCATCGACACGATATGCCCAAAGGCATTGCTACAACATAAAAGTTATTTGCGAACTAGTGGATTGGCACAGGACGCTGTATTCCGCAGAAGACAAAGCAGGCCATATTGGGAGCACCCCAACAGCCAATACTGCAACGCTTTGGGGATTAACGATGAGCAATGGGTTTAAACCTTGAACCACGGAGTTTTGAGCAACACTTCAGCAAGGGCTGTGGTAGTGAGGAGATGCTTGCAACAATACAAACATAAAATACTGCATCATCAACGCATACGGGGATGGAGTCAGCCAAAGCTTTATTAAAACGCGCACTAAGCTCACAACGTCCTACAAAAACCAAAACTGCAACACTCATTTGTTCAACAAGGCTGCGCGACGTTTTGGGGGTAATCGCCAAATTTAGCCTCACCTGTCATTTTTTTAAGACTAAATCAGCTTTATTCTAATACGCAAACGGTGCATGAGGAACTGGTTCCTTTCATTTTCTTGAAAAATTTGAGGGTGAACAGAATTTGTGTTTTTAATATGGCTTGTCATAATAGCTGGTTCAATTGGAATGTATGTTGGACGTTTTATAATTGAGGCTTGTTAAAGTTTGTGTTCACTTTAGTACATATGTGGCCTGATAAGCGCTCTGATTTATTGACTGAGTAAACTACCCGATGATGGTAACCAAGGAGATAAATATGAGCATCAAAGAATAAAGTAGTGCTTGCAGCTGCTGAGTACCTTAGTACTTAGCAAATGGTTTATTACAGGGATGTAAACCCAATAAACAAAAGTGGGGGAAAAAAACCCGGGGGAAATCCCCCACTTTTGGGGCCCAGACCAATTGGTTGACAAAATGGGTGGCGCCAACTAGCCCCGGTTAGTTTTAATGTACCGGTGCACTAATTCTACGCTGAACCAACGTTTAAAAAGTCGTGTCTTTCGCCCGGATACTACTCGCCTGTAGCGATTTATTGGGGTGTATTTAATATTGGTTTTTCGGATGACCTAAGGATCGCACTGCTTCGCCACTTATTTGAACACATGATGTTTCAAGGCTCAGAAAATTGGCAAAATGGAAGTTTATTAGCCCTCGTGCAAAAAAATGGCGGATACTTACTGGTTCACTCGCTTCGACTATACCAATTATTTCGAAATTGTCCTGGCGCCAAACTAGAGACTATGGCTGTGGGCTGACCCGACGAATGCGCGTCCCTGGCCATTACCCAAGAAAGTTGACTAACCAGCAAGGGGTAGTCCAAAAATGAGGTAAAGTTAACGTGCTAAACCAGCCCTCATGGAGATTTCGTGGCTAGATATGCCGCAAATATGCTTTAATAACTGGTACATGCCCATAATTTTTATGGCGACTTAGCCGACTTAGACGCCGCCACTCTCGACGATGTCAGGCCTTTTTTTAAACAATATATTCCCTAAATAATGCCGTGATATGTGGTGGGCTGGTGATGTGGATAAGATAAAAACTTAGCAATGATTATCCACTTATTTTGCCAACAATTCCTTCAGCACCAATTGGCCAGCCCAGCCAGACTTAACTTGAGTTGCGCAAGAGCAGGAAAAAAACCGTTTTAACAAATTTGATAAATTGCCCTAAACAGCCTTTGCTTTTTTGCTTTATAAATGCCGCAACGCAATACGCACTGAGTATTTTCTATGGGTATTATTGAACGCAGTTATTGGGGTGCAAGGTACGGATAGTCCTGTTTTATCCAGAGCTAGTAAAAAACAAACAGATAACAGTTGAAGTGGGTGGGGGTAATCAACTTATCTGTTGGGCAATATGTTTATTACAACGGCCATGTTATGGATGAGCTCGTTTACTCACGAGCACAAACACAGTCCAGCAGGATATTCTTAGCCGCTGTAGATGTGTTTAATTGCGCAACTCAGTGAAATGCCCCATACCTCGAAGAGGCTATTACAATCGAGCCATGGAAAACTGCGTTCTTCCCCTATTTGAATGAAGTGGATAGGCTGTATGGTTTTGGTAAAGTTGGAATTTTACTTGCCAGTTTTGCCTGTTTTTTGACGAATGGGATCCCAGCTCGATCAATCACCTTGAATGCGCAGTTCAAGGCGGTTACCACCCAGAATTAATTAAAGCCACGGTGAAAGAGTAAATTTGCGCGCTAGTAATCGTAAGCGATAATTAACGCTAACAATACCGGGTGAAGCGACATGAATACTGCTGCACTGCACCGAGCAAGGAGAATAAGTATGCAAAAGTCCTAATCATGTTTTTCTTGTTGCACAGTTTTTATGGGAAAATAGTGCTATCGCAAGAGAAACAATCAGCCACCAGTAGGAGGGTGAGGCAAAAGACTTTGGTACTGCACTCAACCAGTAGTATAGAGCTGGACAAATGGTCTGCGTGTCGTATTTGTCCTTACGGCAAATACAACCCAAGGTACTGAGACTGGTAGCAACTGGGTATTACGAATTGATGTGAAGTTTGATGGTAATGCAGATTTGGCTTATCAACTGCTTACTGAAGGTACAAAGAGTCAATCAGCCTCGATATCGCCCGCGTGCATGGCTGACATGGGTGGCCAGGTCATCACTTCTGTGGGTAGCAATTTCATTAACCTACAAATGGATGTACTCAGTGCAATTTGTCGGTGATGCCGCAGACTTACTAAGGTGATTTAGTCTAAACAGCAACTTTAAGATAGAAGATTTGATCGTGCCGTAATAATTTTTTACGGGATCTTAGTGTTCAACGCTCTGAAAGCTCAGGGCAAGCGGCTGAAAGCCTTTCATCTGGCCTGTGTTTTGGTAAAACATCCATACGCGGTGACCTTTTGCGATGACAATAAGTCCAAAGCATTACTTGCAAAGCTGTTGCTTTGTCTTTGTCCAACAAAACCTAGTGGCCAACGCAAGTGGTGGTTGTACGTGTCTGGCAAATTCGATCAGGCCTTAAGGCTGACCCGCCATCAGATTAGCCTTTGGCGAATTTAGTAGCAGGTATTGGCGAGTCCATTCCTACACAGACTATCGGGAGCTGGCAACTTTTTTTGTATCAAGAGACAATGCGCCGCAATCGACTATTTACTTTTGGGTTTCTGTGGTTTGACCCATCTAATCCTGATTACATAGCTTTTGGAATTTGATGAACAACTTATTAGTGGCGTCGTTTTGCCAGTCGTATCACCTCTAACATCCGTGAGGACAAAGGCTATACTTAGTTCACCCAGAAGGCATCGTCAGTACCCGTTATTAATTCGGCTTTATGGTATCAAACAGCTGACGTTTACACGCCGAATCAAACAGCGCCGCTTTTACAGGAAATAATTAATGAGATTCACCCGCGCTGCAAAATGAAGCGCCTAGTAGTGATGAACTAGAGGGTTTTCAAAAACTATATGTCGGCCTTTATGATTACAAAATTCCACACGTACTTGCAATTTATCATCAAACTTTGGTTTCTTTGAAAGCCACGGCTTGCCCTTAAGTCGCTTGAAAGCTAATGTGCAACAAATCACAGTAATTGTCCTGAGCAATATCTGCCCCTGGGCGAAAAAAATAATCTGAGCTTGGACAATATGACCCTAGTGGTGGTAGGAGACGCAAGCAAGTGTTAAACACAGCTTGCTGCTAACAAAGCAAATATCTTACTTTATATCAATAGCTAAACAAACCCAAGATCCCACATGGTTTTTTGTCACTGTGGGATAACTAAACGTTATTGCTATTTTAAGCCGACTAAGTCATCGTTCCATTAGATAAGAATCTCGAATCTCCGTCGCTAGCTCTTAAATCCCTCATCTTCTAGTTGATTTTTTACTCTCTGCTGCTGCTCCGTGCCAGTTGAACTCACAGGGCCTCATTTTTTCACAGGGTGCCTGAGTGCCTTTGACCCAATGCCAAGTAACATCGTGACGCGGCGACTTGCTCATCGAGGACGTTCCAAAGATCACGTTTTTCAACTGGTTTTTTGTCTGAGGTACGCCAGCCATTTTTACGCCAATTTTTTGATCATTTGATTATGCCGTTTTTAACATATTGACTGGTCGGTAGTGAGATACATCCTGCATCGTTCAGTTTTAAGCAAAGCAGAGCTTCAATTGTTGGCTAGCAGCTCCATGCGGTTTATTGGTGAGGTGTTTTGAACGCCTTGATTTTTTAATTCTTTGCGATTGCTCACTAAATATTAATACCGCACGTAACCACCTGGACCTGGGTTGCCCAAACAAGAGCCATCTGTAAAATTTCAATTTGTTTTCAATGTAATTATGCAATTTTTTTTATTTTAGCGGCAGTATAATGAGCAGGAAACGGTAATGCTACAAATTCTAAAAAGAGTGTGAAAATGCGACAAATTGTATTAGATACCGAAAATCGACAGGCCCTCGAATCCAAGACAGGGGCATCGAGTCATCGAAAATTGGCTTGTGTCGAGTTGCTTAATCGCCGCTCACGGGTAATAACCTTTCATGTCTACATCAATCCCCAACGAATCGTTTGAGCAGAAGCCATTACCAGGTGCACGGCATTACCATGAATATCTTGCGGATAGCCGGTATTTTAGTGCGATAGCAAAGAATTTGTGGAGCTTTAATTAAAAGGCGGCAGCAGTTGGTTATTCCATAATGCGCCCTTTGATATTGGGTTTTATGGATGCGGAGTTTGCTCGTATTCCCCAATACGTGGCACAAAAGAGCGCTGAACTTTTGGTACCGATTAGATACTTAGATAATGGCTCGCAAAGTTAACCCAGGACAAAAAAAATAATTGGATGCCTGTCAGACTCTACGAATTGATAACATCTCATCGTGAAAAAACACGGCGCTTTATTAGATTCTGAAATACTCGCTGATGTTTTATCTAAAGATGACAAGGTGGCCAAACCGTTCTGAATTTGTTCCAGGTAAATCGAATAAAGAAAGGGGGAGTAACAGCAGAAATCATTAGACGACCTAGCCCGGACAGAAAAAGCGTTTAAAGGTTGTTAAGGCAACGGCCGATGAAATTAAGCTATGCATGAAACCACGCCCTTGAACCTTGTTTTGAAAAAAAGGCGGCAGCTTTGCCTGTGGCGAACAATAATAATCTGGATGGCCTTATGATTAGCAAAGAATTATGTAGAAAACGATTACAGCAAAGCCCACATATCGCCTTTATGGCTGCTGTTTTTTTATTTATCCATGGGGCTTTCGTCTAAACTGCAGTAGACCCCATTGATGTTAAAGTCACAAAAAAGTAGAAAAGTCACCCATTACCTTACTCGGTTCAGAGTAATTCAAAATAGCATTACATTAATGCAAAACCGTTTTTCGTATTGAATTACATGGTGGAACGAAATTACCTATGATTTTTTTTCGTGAATACGGTAGTTCTCCTATTGTATTAGTTAGGCCTGATGGCAGTAAATTTTTTCAATCTGATGCGATGGTACAGATTTAGGTTTTGGTTTGATTCTTTCTACTTACGACATGATTAGTTTAAAGAAACCGACGAGCCGGGTCCTGCAGGCTTATTGGGTATTGGGCAGATTTCACCAGAAGACGCCGAGTATGGTATTAAAGTGATATCGCTTTACATTCTGACCGCTTTGCCCAAGATTGATTTTTCCTGCGAAATTCTGAACAACCGCTTTTTTTAACCAATCACGGGTAAAGCCCTATTGATTATCGAGAGTTTCGTGACGTGGTGGAGCTTAATATCGAATTTATTAGTACCAACAATCCTGATTTAAATAATTTGGGTGCACAGACTCAAACATAGCCACCTTTGAAGATAATGGAAAGGGCATGGATGAACGTCCCGCTCGATGGCATATTCATCACGGCCAATTTAATTTATCGGTGGCTTGACGGTGAGTGGACCCCAGTTTTTTCCAGTATCAACCCGATGTTTACCCGGAGCAGGTGGGTGGAAAATCTAATGTTATATCCCAAGTCCAATTAAGATCTCGGTGAAAAAGATCAGATTGGTAAGGGATCCATAATAACTCATTTGATGCAGAACGGGAATTAGTGGATTGTCAACGGTTGTTTTAGTGGACGGACGAAAAATTTTCGTTTCCCCAATGGCGATATTCTAAAATTTTTCAAATTACTGATATGTCGGACAATGTGCGTGAATACGAATTGTTTTATTTAACGGAAAAAAAAGGTTTTTTCCCCCCCAGGGGGGGGTTTTTTTTTTTAAAAAAAAAATCCCGGGCGGTCCCCCCCTTTTTTTTTCAAATTAACGGCCTAATGGCAATACGTTTGAGGGCGGAGAATTTATATTAGATGTACCCGAGTTTAGGTTTTTTGGTGAAGGCTCGCAACGGTAGTTTGAAGCTATTGATACAACGCTCTAAGCCAGGTGACATTGAAGGACAAGTCGCGGGTTCGAGCAGATGCAAACGGCTGAGCGTATAAACACCAGTATTGACGACAAAACCGCATTTGACCGTCCGAAGCTAAAACTAGAAGACTCCGAGCAGGGTTGGCACAAAGCCACGGTTGATACTATTTTGTGATTGGTTTAAACTCTCGTTATTAATTATAACTCGGCGCTGGTGCCAATCCTGGTATTTTACGCCGGCGACCGCAGTGCAAAGATGCTTTTAGGCAAAGGATCCTAAATTAGATTAGGCCCTGAATAAATTGCTGGTTTATCGCCATTGACTTGTTCATCTTGTAACAGTCGGCCAATAAAACAGCTGAAATTGGTTAATCCTAGAGCAATACAACTAGTTAAGTTATTTTGGCGGAAAAAAGCGGTTGACTCCACCTTAGGTGAACCCGTATATATCTGCGCCGCGATTGACGTTGAGGTGGATCCATCATCCTACTACAGTAACTGCTTGATAATAATTAAAGAATGCTGGGAGTGGTAAGTTCAGTTGGTTAGAATACCGGCCTGTCACGCCGGGGGTCGCGGGTTAAGTCCCGTCCACTCCGCCAACTTTAATATTGTTTAGTTGTTTTGATTGCGCTGGAGTGGTAGTTCAGTTGGTTAGAAATACCGCCTGTTTCACGCCGGGGGTTCGCGGGTTCAAGTCCCGTCCACTTCCGGCAACAGATCAAAACAGTCGATTTTTTTATATGCGGAGTGGTAGTTTCCAGTTGGTTAGAATACCGGCCTGTCACGGGCCGGGGGTCGCGGGGTTCAAGTCCCGTCCACTCCGCCAATAAAGAGTTCGATATTCAAACAGTCCTCACAGTAAGTTTCGTCCTAAGATCTCCTTTTCGTAATGTCCTCTGCTAAATTTTTAACTTTGTTCTCACACTTTAAATTTTTAGCGGCCCTATAAATTGCTATGATAGGTGCTAGATTAAATTGCTGGCTGTGCGTTTAATCGCGCCCGTAGTGAAAAATAATTTGGTATGGGATATCGTCATTTCATGAGTGAATTAACTCAATTGCACAAATTTAAATAAAAATATTTAATGAGGGTGTCAATCAGGTTCAGGTACTAAAAAATGTCAGCTTTAGCATTGCTAAGGGTGAGCAAGTGGCAATTGTTGGCAGCTCAGGCTTCTGGCCAAAAGTACCCTGCTGCATTTAATTAGGTGCCTTGGACAAACTACAAGTGGTCATGTGTGGTTTTGAACAAACAAGACATTTTTAAAGTTTTCAGCCATCAACAAAGCGCAATTTAAAACGAATCCCTTAGGATTTGTGTACAATTTCATCACTTTATTGCAGAAATTTAGTGCTTAGAAAACGTTCTGCTATGCCTCTACTTATTGCTAAAAAAATCCATTAAGTTTGCTGAGCAAGAAGCTATGCATCCTTAACTAAAGTGGCTTTACAACATCGTGCGACCGCACAAACATGCTGACTTATCGGGTGGAGAGAGGCAGCGTGTTGCTTTTGGCACGGGCCTCGTTAATCACGCCAGTTTAGTTTTTGGCGACGAACCCTACGGTAATTTAGATCAAAAGACCGGAGAAGGTATCTATCAATTGCTACGGTGAACTAACAAGCGCAATTTTCAAACTATTTTGTGGTGGGTCACTCATGACACTGAGTTAGCCAGTAAAATTAGACCGCTCACTCAGTTTTATTGATGGTGAATTTACAAGATTTCTATCAGCGCGACAAATGGTCTAATGCCTTAGTGGGTTCAGTGAGCGTGGCGTTTCAGAAGTAATAAAGACAGAATGGGTTTTATTTCTTATTTCAGCCTCATCTACCGTTGGTATTGGATTTAGGCTGTTTTGTACTGATCTTCTGCTGTCAGTGATGCAACGGTTTTGAGCGTGAATTACAGGAACCGTTATTGGCGATTTAATTCCCCATGGTGAATACACAGCGGTTAGATTTTTATGGCTTAGCTGATTGGCAAAGAGGAGATTCGTAAACTGTCTGACGATAATCGCAATCGCTTTTAATTGAGCCCTTTTGTGAAAGCCACGGGCATGTTGGCAAAAAGGCAATTGGAACTAAAAGCGGTGGGAAATGTCAGCCCTTAAGCCCTGAACTTTGGCTGAGCAAAACCAAAAGTGACCCACGTTTACCGAATGCACAATGGCAAAACATTTTTACGCAATGAAATGCCGTTCTCTTAGGGCAGGGCATTATGCACATCGTTGATGTTAAGATTGGTGACAACATTGGTTTTTTGTGCAGTTCTGTTGCCACAAAAATTTCTTCTGGAAGATCTCAGTTTTTACGTGCGCCAAAATCCTTATGCTAGATGTTGTTGGCAGTTTAAATTTTGCGGGCGAGTTGAGTAATCATCTTGGGTTTAATGCACATGTCTTTGGCGGCGGGACACCCTTGGGTTAAAAATTGGCGCTCAAGGCCTTGCGTTTAAACGTTTTAATGATCCCTTTGCGGCACCGAATATCGTGCCTGAATTGGGGTTTTACTATGACCCAGAAGTCTACATGTTGGACTGGACCGAACCGAGGGTATCTATATCAAGATTATCCAATTGGTGCCGTAGCGGTGGTGTATGTGCTTTTTAATTTTTTAGTTATTGCCGTGGCGTGTTTTTAACATCGTCTCTACACTTAGTTTATGGGCGGGTAAATGAAAACAAGTGAAATTGCTATGTTGAAGATGTATGGGAGCGAAAGACTCACTCATTATTCAAACCTTTATGCTGCAAGGTTTTATTAAATGGCGCAATAGGCACACCTTTGGGGCGTGGTACTAGGTGTCTAATGGTGCGAGTAATTTGGGCACAGTTGCCCCATTTTATGGAAGCACTTTTTAATGCTCAGTTTCTTTCGGGTGATGTGTATTTTTTGATTTTTTACCATGCAGAATTGCACTGGAAATGGAAAGTGTGATGCAGCAATTAATTGCGTTGTTATTGAGTTTGTTAGCTTACTTATATCCTGCATTTAAAGCGGCCAAAATTTAATCCAGCAAGAGGTGCTAGGGCACTAAATTTATTGCTACACAAAGCGCGCCTGGAGCGCGTCTTTGTGTTTAACTTCCTGCT
>Ga0163217_1079530_pt1 | contig 17093 bp, 20 predicted proteins | sample SynspAceP_FD_185933 | JGI IMG/M metagenome (GOLD analysis project Ga0163217, IMG submission 185933) | Saline lake microbial communities from Ace Lake in Antarctica - Synechococcus sp. Ace-P (PacBio error correction) | ecosystem: Environmental > Aquatic > Non-marine Saline and Alkaline > Saline ...
CAACAGAAAAAGAAGAACGGAAATTTTTTTGGGCCCCTGAATTAAGAAAAGTCAAATAAAAGCCTCCAACGATTGAATCCAAGCGCAAAGAAAGATGTCGGGCCCCTCGGCCCCGATCCCCATTCCCATTGAAAGCGCGGGCCTTGATCGTCTCCAGTTGAGGCGCGGCAACGCACCATGCACGAAATGGGAGGCCCAAAACACATTCCAAGTTCCCGTTTCCGGCCCGCAAGCAATCCGCAACGGATGGATCTTTCATCCCTGTCACGCCAGTGATAATCAGATACAACATGATGCAGCGCAGGTTCATCTTCCATCAGTGGCCCTTTTGCAAATGGTTGCCTCCCCTCTCGGACCATCGCTATGCGATACCCTGCCGTCCAAATGATATGAAGCCGCCGCAAATACTCCGACCAGCCGTTCCCGAAGTTGGCGCAAAATAGCCCGCAGCGTTTTGAATCTCAGCTGTTTGTCGAAGCTGCACGCAGAAGCCCCATATGAAATGCAGCTTGCCGCGAGCCACTGGCGTCCACTGACGTTCGTTTCCGGCGGGTACGTTTCTTTAGGCGTAGCGCGCGTTGACCAGAATAAGCCTCGAAGCCGCGCTGTTCCACGAGTATCGTCGTAGGCTGGAATCCAATACATCGCCCGTGGGGATTCCTCGCGACGTGGTCACACCGTGCGGAATTTTTGAAGCCAGTCCAGCGAGATCATGAAAGATCATCGAAGTGAAGGTCCCCAAAGGCCCAAACGCACCGGTGAATCTGTTTACGCTCGGTTCACCGCTGCCATAATGTTCGCGCGAGCCGATATCAACAGCGGCAGCGCCGATGTTTCACGGTCCCTCAATTTGCGGGGGCCGTCCGGTCTTTTGCTTGCCATCATCTATCCTCCTCCGTCGGCAAAGAAGGGCGTGGGGCTATGCAAATCCGTCACTTCCTAACCGGGATCACCGCAAACGGCGTCACCATCTCTAAGTTCGCATCAACCCATGGACCAACGTTTTTTTTAACGGGGTTTCTCGCAACATCGAGACACCAATAAACGAACGGCAGCTGCCCCTTCATAGCAACAACATAAAGCACAGGCGGTTTCTACCGCGCACAGGCCCCGGGCTCCAACCCGGAGACAGTTTTTTAAGTATCGCGCTCCTGCTTGAGGAACTGGATCTCCTGCGTCGGAAGGCTCGATCATTTCTTGGGCGAGGCTCACCCAATCTCTTCGACACCACATCAGTGCCTCGATGCGCCTGTGATCCATGTGTTCAGCGTAGACATCCCGACGCCCAACCTTCTCGGGACATTGCTGGCAATACCCTATCAGGCAATGGATCATCGCCACCTGTTCCGCGTCAGCCCGCTGTCAGTGCGAAATCCGCACGCGGTCCTGCCGAATATCGTCCGTCCGCTTCAGTCCCAAAGTTGATCTTCTTTATTGCATAAATGCTATCAAAGCGGCGGCACGAAGCGCGCCAGTTCCAAATTTGGACCTGGCTCCAACCCTGCCCATGCTGCGGGTCATTACATAAATATGGGCTCGCTCATCCCCAGGATGACAAATCCTCTGAGTCACAGCTACAACCTATTTAATGTATTGTTAGTGGCTCAAATCTTGGTAGTGATAAAGACATTTTATGTCTAGTGCTGATATTGACGTTGGCTCTGCTAGCCCGTTCCGCAGCCATGCTACTCTGGAATGCACGGCAATAATCATGCGAATGAATATCCAAGCCGACGATCAAGATGCCGAAACATATGCATAGAATTCGCACCCCCAAGCACGCATTGAGATTGCGGTGCTTGGTCGCGGAAACGGCTGCCTGATTGCTGAATCTTCGGGCATGTAGTAGCGAGTTGCTTTCCTGTTTTCTGGCGACACAGTAGTGATTTTGTGGAAGCAGGCCGAACAAGTGGCAAATATACCTGACCCTCCACGCACAAGCCGAGTCCATTGAAGCTTCCGGTTTTCTCCGACCTCCCCATTCCTGATCTAATCTAGGCTCCATGCGGGGTCTTCGGCATATCGCATCGCTAGCCCAGTGATCCCGCGTCCATTGGTTCTCAGCGCCGGTCGGCGCAAATGAACTGCAGTATGTCTGAAGATTCAAACGACATTGAGCTTATTGCCGACGTGGCCGAGTGGAAAGCTGACCGTCAACTCAAGTGAAATGGCTCAGAGGGCGTAGGGCATTGGTGAAATCCTGGTCATCCACCACTTCGAGACGTTGACCATCAAGAACCAATAAACACAAGCCTTGTGGAACAGATCATGAATGCAGCCCTCAATATTTTTACCCTCTGTCTATCGTGATTTCGATCGGCGCAACGACTCACGCAAGCAAGCTCGGGCAAAGGCCAAAAGCCTCGCTCCACGCCTACAAACAACCTGCCGGGCACGATTCGATGGAAAGCCCGGTGATGAACGCTTCTTATACAAGAACAAATCGAAATTTCGGATCAAAGAAACCGAGACCCGGCTATTTCCTGTTGAGCCAGACGCGATCCATACGAAAAGGTTCAGTTGTAAGAGTTTGTAGCATAACCCGGCGATCTGGAATCACGGATTTTTTTCTTGCTCGTCAATAAATGCTGAACGCAACAATGGATGCGTGAACACCCCAGACATGCAAGCTGACGGCCGTCAATCTGTTTTCCATCTCAAGTGGGCAAAGTGACGAAGTTAGCCAATGGCAGTTCTCAGCTTGCGACGAACCTCAAATTTGCGCCTGCCTCGGCCTGCTCATCGCAAAGCAGGATGTGGGCCCGTCATCCCTGGTACATGAGCGCCTTGCCTCAAACTCCAAACGGTGAGGTTATTCTAATACGTTTCATGGAAGATATCACGTGTTTGTACACGAACGTAATCGCCATCTTGATACGATACAACGACGCGACGCCCGATTGGGTACATCCGTTTTATTCCACATCATCCTGATTTTGACGCCGGCGTGCCTGATCAACCTGCCGCGGCTATCTTGAACCTTCGCGGCTTTTGGGGGTTCCTGGCGAGACAGAGCGCACCCGCAATTCAGTCCAGCTACCGGGACTCGATGCGGGTCTTTTCTCTCATGCGTCTGAGGTACTTCCAAAACCGGCAACTAGACATCATGGTCATGATCAGCTTGATTGCTATGCGATACTCTAATTTGACCTTGGAATTGCCAAAAGACAGATCGTGAACAATGCCTGGATGGGCCCGCGTTTTTCCAATCAAACGTCTATGGCGGGACATTGGATCAGCTTCCTCTGCTTCCTACTTGCTCTGCGCTTTACCTTCTGGCGGATCATTCTGATACGGCCTTATATAAAATACATCCTGAAACGTATTTTAACGGCTATGTCGCTGAAACGGTTTTTGGCGGCGTTCAGGTTGTCTGTTTACCGCAGTGGTCTGCAGAGATCCTAACTTCCACAGACAAAAGCGAATTCGTCCCGCATCCTAGCTCAGGAAGGTTGAGCCGGATCGGGCTTCCGGCGGGATGTTCCTCACCTTGCCGATCCTGCAGAGGCGGTACCTCGCGGACCATCCTGCTGTTCTGTTTATTCAAAGATCCCGGTTTTGGGCGCTGCCGCACTTACGGTTTTGCGCATTCAGCTGGTCCCTGCTGCCGTAGATTACAGCGTCGGGTCAATGTCCTGTCGCGCAAAACAAGGACAGGAGGAAGACAGCTCGGCAGGCACCTCGCGACAGTTGCGCGCAGCAGCCGAGTCTGGTGCCTGGGCCCGGCAAGCGCGAGTTTTCAAGAACTTGAGCGGTCGAAACGGCAGGAATATTTCGGATTGAAATTCTTTTCTCAAGGCAACTGAACAATTTCCTGACTTCTGCTTACTTCCGTTTCTCTTCTACTCGTTGGGCCGGGTATTTGGTAATGAGGGCCGGATTTACGCTTGGAGCGCGGTTCGCTGTGCTAGCCGCTCACAAGGACTTTTTCGGCACCCCTGAAGGAACTCTTCCGATACTATCAGACCTCGAAGACCACAAAGATAAGGTAATCAGGAGATAACGAATTTTTTCAGGAAAAAGGAGCCAGTTTTCCTCAACCCGAAGAAACGACGAACAACACCAGCGTCCAGTGCCTACCATGTCGCAATTCGTCAATCGCCGTGCCAGCATTAATACTGCGGGTTAACGCTGGACCTCGCCGCAACTTTTAAAAGAGGAATTTAGCTAATGAAAATGGATAGCGATTGCATTTGCCTGATCGTAATGATTGCCGGGGCTTGTAACATCACTCCGGAACGTAATCAATATACCGAGGCCATCGACATGGACCGAAAACCAACCTGCCAGAAGGTGCGATCGTTTCCGTTACCCTGCCTGCCAGTTTTCCCGAGCCAGGAGCAATTGGCGCGCGCGCCTATGATCAGCCTGCCCTGCGTGCACGGGCCGCAAATGCGCAGGTCAGGATCGGCCATGCCCCGCCTCTGTGGTGCGCATAAGAATTTAACGAACCCGGCCACCTATGGTGACATGGCTTTTGTCCTTGCGGCGAAAACCGGCCGTCGTTGCGCATCACTGGAGGTTTTGAGAACATGCCGTCCGTTGAGGGCGTGACGAAAGCCGATGTTCTCAATATCGTCGCCTACGTTCTGCATTGGCAGCGCGGCCAACGGTATCCAACTGAGCCACCCGTGCGGAGGAAACAACAGCCCATCGTTTGGAGCGCAGGAATTCGAAGCGCAAGAGCGATGGGCCGATGTCGCTAGCGTCCCTGACGCGCTTTCTTGGCAGAAGTGGCTTGGTCTAATTAAGATCGCGGTTTACCCCGCACATGCGTGGAATATCCCCTGGCTTTTCGAACCTGCATGCGCCTGGATGCACCAGCCGCAATAAACCCCGCAAACCACACCTGAGAAACATCAAGGATGGTCGCAGCGCTTATGAGCTGGAACAGAAAAGATCGGCGCTATACACCGCCGTTAGAATGGCGGTGTTAGCGGTTGTCGACATGGTCGGTGGCCTGAACCATTTACCAATCCGATACAGTGTCTGTGACCTTCGCCGACTTTCAAGCATAACCTGCGCCTCGTGACTTCTTGGCGCTGCGACCTTGTGTGAACCTCGCCTCATCGGTGCCCATCTATATGAGGCCCTGGGCTTCTCTTGTCGCTTTAGCGCCGCCCAACTTCAAACCCAGTATCTCACCGTAAATTCGGCTAACCCCCAACCTAAATTACGTCGTTAAACGACGTCATTTAGCATACCTCGTTTAGATAATCATACGGGAAATTCTGCGGCGGCACAACGGAACGGTTGGCGAACCGTTAACGGCCAGGGCAGGCTATCAATATGCGCCGATAATCGCATTATCAGAAGGGTAGGGGTATAACCTGGACAATCCCCAGTTATTCCCGCAATGTTGGCAGTTCGCAAACGCAAGCATGGCAAGTGTAAGCTTTTGCTCCGAATGACGATGGCGGTCTTCGGGTTGCATTGGCTGGACGGCCGCCGCAAATCAACCGCGCGGCTGAACCGGCAGCCGCATTGAAATATGCCATACAGTGCGAAGATCGACCCTGATGTTAAAATCGAGCCTATTAAATGTGATGGCGCAACTGCGATCCACTGTTAACAAAGATCTCGGCGCGCGCTGGGGCTGCCGACATCGCCCGCAGCTTACCGTGACCGAACGGTCGATGAAACTCCGCGGATCCTCAATAGTGAGGCTGACGGACCACGCGACTGACGCAACTGTCGCCATTTACGAAAAGATGGCAGAGACAAGTCGCTGGCTTGCCTTGAGGCTGGACCCGCGCTTGATTATCCTGGAAATAAATGTTTTCTGGCTATTTGGTTTCGCGGGAGCCAAAAACTTAAAAAGTTGAAAACCACAATGGTCAACGGCCGCCGCATCGGCCCGCAGACAATTGCCTGCGGGCCCGATAACTCACTTATCAAGCATTCCGAAGAAAAAACAGACGTGTCCGCGAACACAAGGAGAGATTGTCGCTTTGGCCCCCCCCGCGCCTCAGTCCAGGTCGGCCAGGTGCCGCCAAAGGAACTTCTCGTAATTCACTCCGACGTAGGCGAATGGCGCGATCCACGAGATCGTAGCATGAGCCGTGCGCCGATCTCGAATCGTTGCCACCCGCCCACCGCTTGGGCCCGCTTGTCGGTGTCATCCTTTGAACGGCATGTTGACTTCGATGCTTGGCGTCCAGGATCAACCGTTGGTCCAGCAGGAGCCTCGTATTTCAGCCTCAATACCGGCCAAACGGGTGCTCGGAAAGGTAAAAGATCTGCGTCGATTCTCGAACCACTGCGCGCTGCGAGCCCTTTGACGCCGGACCACCAGATTAATATCCGGTCCGGCCCGTCGGTCGGGGGTGCTGGCAATGCACGCCGACAGCGGCATCAAAAGAAATCCGAGATCGGGCTTTTGCAAACGCAACTGGTTTTTCCCAGCGTCTCGAAGTCCGTTTTGACGATGTTCCATCTCTGCTTCGCTCTGAATACAAGCTTTCAATTCGTCATTGCCGACCATGCGTCGAAATCCCACACGTAGAGTTCTTCGTCATTTTCGCCAAAACGAATATTCCAAGCCTTGTTCGAACGCTTGAAACGCCATAAGATCAGCGGTGGCGACACCAGTCTCTGCTAAAGGCAGCGCCTGGCGGTAAAGGTTGCCAGAGCTCACTGCTCCGGACGTGAATAAGGTTTTTCATCTGCCGTACCTTTTAGATTGTAGGGAGCTCATGTCCGGGACCACCGACAACGACCAGCTTTGCGGAACATGCCGCTTCGGCGTGGTAGGACAGGTGGCAGTGGAAGGGCCATCTGAATACCCGAGCATCAAACTTTCGGTTTTCGGTAATAGATCCGTGGTGCGAGGATTGGATTTGACGTATGCATTGAATGGGGTCCAACCTTGCCCACTTAGCCGGATCAAGCCAAGGACCACATGCCGTGCAGGTGGCATCGGGTGCCGCCCGCATCATCGTCCTCGTTCACGAACTTAAAGCGACACGCTCCGCCATAGTTCGTCACGACGGGTCGGCATCTTCCATCTTACTGCCGTGATCGACCAGATTATAAACGCTCCCATATTGCCGGTCAGACCGCAGCTCGATCGTGCGCGCCGGCTTGCCGATCCAAACGGAACAGCGGGTTGCTGGCTTTGAGATCGTCGTAGGATAGAAAACTTGCCGCCGTTCGCTGCAATGAGGCGTCAATCCGCTGCCCTGCCGCAAGAACTCAGTTTTGGGCGCCGTTCAGTCGTTCATGCCTCATGGATTTCTTGGACATTTTCTTAACCCCGCCCATGGTCCATGTTCTTCAATGTTGTGCCCCGCTGGAAGCATCAGCCTTCTCCTTGGCATCTGCATATCGCCCATGTCATTGTTTGCCATGTCATGGCCCCTGCGTGTGATCAGCGCAGCTTTCGCATCTGCCATTCCGGCCATAAGTCGTTCAATGCCGCGGTATCGTAAGGTTACCATTTTTCATACCGGCCCATGTCCCATCGCGCCCATGCACATGCCCGTTCATATCCAGCCCATGCCGCCCCATCATGCCGGACATATCCAGCCATAGTAAGAAGCGGTTCGGGCGTTCAAACGGGGAACACCACCAACAATGTCCGGCCTGCGGTGACAGGGTACCTGCGCACTCAGACCGTGCGGCCTCGATTCAGCAATCACCGAGTAGGGGATGTTTTTGCGCGGCTCGACGATCACGTTCGTAAGGTCTCGGCGACCGCGATGCGCAAGCTCGTCGATCCCCAAAAGGTTTGACATTATTGCCGTCCGCTTGGACGACCGTCTCGTTTCAGGCCAGGGACAGACGGCAAACATCGAAATAGGTCATTGCTGACGAAGTTGATGAAGCCGCAGCGGAGCTTTTCCAACCTGCTTTTTGAACAGGCGGCTCCAGTTTTGTTTGGTGCTCTGCCCGTTGATCAGGCGGTGAAGCCTTGGATTGCCTTCAAACGTCGGTCCGGGGTCATCCGCATCTTGCCCCACATCTTGGCGATCTTTAAGAGTCGCTTATCAGCCCGTCTGCTGAAGCGTCGTTCAACAGGTCATCAAGCGTGCGTTGCGAACGTTATAGTAATCGCCGAGCGTGTTCACAATTGCCGGAAAATCTTGTTGCCACTGGTGGGGTGTTTATCGTCCAACTGCACGAATAATCGCGATCGGCAATGGATGGGATCGGTGGGCCTTAGGTTCGATCACAATCGCGGCCGTAGCTCCGTCCAGGTTCTTGGCAGCCGGGAGTGGCCTGTGGAACCAATAGGTGCCCGCCTGTTTGATCGGAAGTTATAGGGTTGAAAGTAGTGGTGGCCGGCTTGATGCCGTTAAAGCTGATACCGGGCAAACGCCGTCTGGCGGGAAAACGGCAGGACAGAACCGTGCCAGTGGACGACGTCGACTCGCGCAGGTTGTTTTGGACATTGAGGATGACGGTTTCCACCTCTGTGAAGCGCAGAACATTGGAGGCCTGTTGTTATAGCCGACGCCCTTTTTCTTTGAAGTCACGTTGTCGGATACGATTGTTGTCGACGCTGTGTCATAGGTTTCAGCAGAGGCGCTTAGCCCGGCCCAAAGTGGTTACCCCAACCCCAAAGGGACCGCGCAGGAACAATGGCAATGGAATTCATTTCCATTCCTTTCAATATTACAAAAATGAGACCGGCCGCGAGAACAGCGACGTGAGTTCTTTTGTCTATAGTGAGTTCGCCAAAAGCAGCCCCGCGGATGCATTCCAGAATCGCGGTTTACACCGTCTAAAGATAACCGACCTTTAAAGATTGGTTAATAAACAGGCGTTGGCTTTAGCTTGTCGCGCAGCGGTGGCGGCGTCTCCGATTGGCGGCGAAAATTTTGTAGAATTTGGTCTGGAGCGAAAGGTGGCTGATGGAAATCCGGATCGCTGGGGGTGTGAAAAAGCTTGTAGTGCCACGCTCACACGCAATTAAGCAGTGGCCTGCCATGCAGCGCAGCCCATCATCGGCAAACCCCATTCATTCCGTCGCTGGCCGCACATAGAACTTGCGGTGGACACCGGCCATCTTCATCGGACGCCGCTCCCGCTGATGCGGTAGTAATATGCCGTCATCAACGACGAAAACGTCAACCTGGTAACGCGCCAGCAGGAAAACCAGAAAATAGCTGCGTCAGGTTTGACATGTCATCCAAGTTCGAGAGGCTTCCTAATCTCGATCAAGGTAACACAGGTTTTATAAAAAGAATAGGGCATGACTACTCCTCCCATTAGTTGGACGTATCTAAGCATAAATTAAGCCAATTTTTGCAAAACCGGCTGATCGGGGTTGGTTGTTTTGTTTCAATGCCAATGGAAACCACGCTGGTGACCTGCGCCAAGGGTAGAATGCGGTCGCTGTGATTTGTAAGAACTCGATCCATTCCTGACGCCCGCTTTAAGCTTCTGACACCGGTCCTCCAAGCAATGCCCAGACGCAAAACTCGTAACTTCAAGAGACCGCTCACAGTCCGTTCGACAAAGATGGTGGATCCGTTGCCCGGCAGGGTTATGCGCAGCAATGATCCGAAGATGGGCGGCGGGATGTTCAGGTTTTCTGATAGATCGCATGAAGGCCCATCCATCCCGCATCCAGGCCGTCTGATCGCTTCTCGTTCAGCAAGATGGTCTCATTGCGCATAATGCCATGTCAATCCGCTGAGCCGTCAGGGTAATGCCGAATAGGCAATGTCCCGAAAGGCTGCGCAACAACCGTAAAAACGGGGGTCTCCAGGAACTGCTTTCCCCTCCAATCGGAAACTGCGTTTCGACTGCCGGCAATGGATCAGCCGCATCAGTTTCGAGGGGCATCTCCGTCTCTCCTTAGGCTCATTAATCAAAAACGACGACAGCAACGCACACTGCTTGCTGGACTGACAGAATCTGATAGGTTCGGCTGCAATCATTCTTGCGCCCTCTATTTGCCGGTCCAAGGTTCCAATGTGAATGGTCGGTTGCAGCTTTGGGACCAACCGACGAAGATCGCACCCTTGGGCTAAACGTTTCCTTTCGCTTCGACACGTCGAAGAGCGAGCCCAAACCAGACCATTGGAACATCCACTAATCTACAGCAGACACGCCTTCAATTTCCCAACGCTGGCAGTCAATGTCGATCTTTGCGAAGCCACGAGACACATAGGTGCAAGTTTCGCGAGCGGCGAAATCCTAGCATTCCCCGATCACGTCGAAACCTCTACCGCTCTTGATTAATCGCACTTTCCCATTCACGAAAATGAAAATTTTGCTGCTTTGAGCCGATCAAAGATACGTCATCCAACGCAGGTTCGACGGCTGATGGGGACGCACGGCCACTGGTGGCTGAAATGCATCAGGCGATGGCAAGGGGAAGTTTTCAGAGGAGCCTTCAGCTTGCCAGACCGATCAGGTGCTCACGAAAAGATTCAGGCCAAGATCGGTCCGATGCAGATTTGGACACGAATGCGGATCGCATCATGTCCTCGAAGTCGAAGGGCAGGATAACGTCAACGCGTCGGGTGTCTGCACGCGCAGTGCGTAGCGCCGAGCACATTATAAGCCGACAAAAGCGACCTTCTGCGAGGTTCGTCAATCTTTCAAACCCGAAAACAACAATAGAGTCGCGCGTCAAGAACTGCCGATTGACTTCCATAGCCGCCAAAAATGTTCGGAAGGCACGGGCGTCTTGCGTTGCAAACAGGGTCCGCCCAATCCGAAAAGGCGCAACATCGTTAGGTTCCCGACCTTTCCGTCCAAACCAGCTCTGAGCGTTGGCAACGCAGGACTTTCGAATTCCAAGTCTTTGGCGCGCTGCGGGTAACGCAGTCCTTTAACCGCGGCGGCGTTGATGAACGATGGCCGCCGGTCGATGGTGAACGCAAACAGACTGCTGCGCATTGGCGCCATCGGGATGCTCCCACTCTCCAGCCGCTGTGCAAAGCCGCATTGGTGAGCTTGAGTTGCAAATCCATCGCGCTGAAATGACGACGTCCAAATTGGCCAGGGTTCTGGCGGAATAATCATCCAAGATCGGCTTGTACTGTGACAAGATATCAACGGCAAATGCCCGGCCGCTGTGGCAATAAAAACTCTCGATCATGGAATGAAAAAAACGCGTTCTGTGCTGGAAGAATATCCGCAGCGATTGCGGCGCGCTTTCCCCCGAAGATCCGCCGACCTCCCACTTGAGCGGCCGCAAAACACTGGCCAGACAGAAAGATTAGAAATTGCAAAGTAACGCATGGCGCCGCCTCCGTTCTGTTGGACAAGTACGCGAGGTGCCGTTGTGCGCGTTGCCACGTCTTGCGCAAATTGTCAGCCAAGCCCGGACCCGATGTGCCCCTGCGTAAATCACGCCGCGGACAAACCGTCCCTGGCCGAGCTTGTCCATCTCGGTGGGTAAGAACCCGCGACCCTGATCAAGGGACAACGTACCGAAATACGCGCTTTGTTTGAACGTGGATCGTAATCGACGTGGTCCGCCGGCGCGTATTTAATCGCATGTGTCGATGAGGTTGCGAAAGGCGTTTTGCAGTCAAGACCGGATCGCCCGTCATGATCGCGGGTTCGGTGGCTTTCAAGTCATTTGTTATCATCGCGCATATCGGCCACACGGCATCATCCGTTTTGCACGAGGTCCACGCAACAACAACTTCATTCAAAGTTCTACGTCTTCGCAGTTCAGACAGTTCTTCGGCTCTAAAAGGTGACCATCGCAATGAATCAAGCAACTGCCCCGCCGCGCGCGAGCTTTCGTCAATTGCGCGCAAGTCATGGGAGCGCAAAGGCGTCGCGGTTTTCCTGTGTCTCTCACCCGCTGAACCTGGCTCTGCGTAAGCCGCACGGTGGCCAGCGGCGTGCGGACAACGGTGCGCGCCATCGAGATGAAGTCTCGATTGCTTAGGGATTGGTTTCAAGCGTGGGACATGAGCGTATCAGCGACCCCACCAAGTGGGAACCTTTCAGAGGGCACCGGTTTTGAGGAACGGCTTGAAGGTCCCTGCGGGCCGCGCCGCGTCAACGGATGGTGGTCAGACGGCTTAAGTTGGCCGATCGTCGTTGACCGCTGCCCAAAATGCCAACGCCGTCGCAAGGGCCGAAGAAAACCGCTGCCCGAACAAGGCCACGTTGCGCGAAATCCTGTTCAGCGTTTCGCCAGCCCGATCTTGGTCTGTGCCACGCTGACAGAGACCTGTCGCGGCGTAAAAAAAAAAAATCCCCCCCCCGATCCCCGATCAAGTTCGGCTCGCAGTTGGCGACACGGATGATGGCGTTGGTCGTAGTTCGTCGATGTGAAAATACTTTCACCGGATGGACGGGCAGGACGGCCTCCAAGCCATCGTAAAGCCAGACAGCCAGCGGCGCCATCCTCGTAGATTAGCATAGGAACACGCATCGTGCCGGATGTGCCTAGCATGGACAGGGACGCATAGGGAAGTTCAATTCACAGGCGCCGTCGCGCAAAATAAGCAGCGGGCGTCAAGAAGGAGGAGACCGACGCGCCGGAGAATTGTGTCCTGACCCTCTTGCGTATGTTGGGTCCGCATAAGCCCGTACAACAAAGAACAACAGCATCGCAAAGAAGGGCCGCCCCACCGGTCAGTACAATCGCCAGCCGATATGCGCAAGGATCCAAAGACCGACGAACGTTATTTCGTCATGATCGAGCTGTAGCCTAAAACCACGAGGAGTTGTGATCTGACGCTGGACCCTTCGAGATGTTTGCGAAGCCCGTCAATATCATCTCGACCGCGTTTCGGACACATCGTCTCATACGAAAACAGCCGATCTACCAGTTTTTTTGCCTTTGAGAAGAACCCCCGCCCCTTGGCGTTTTGTCAAAAGCTCAATGCAATCGCAGTTCCGGTTGCGCAAATTGATCGTCGTGCCTTTGACGTTACAGGTACCCTCTGACAGGTCCCAAATTCGACGTCTCCCAAACGGGTTTTCGGTTGCGCCGTACCGTCTTTTTGCGCGCAACGACCGCGCGACAACGGCCTGCAATTCGGCGTGATCAAAAAAGGCTTGGTAACGTAATCACTGCGCAAGATCAAGCAGTGCTAATCGATCTGAAACCGACGCGCGCTTGTCCAAACGATACCGCGTGTCAATTTTTCGCAGCACGGTGCTTGCTTGAGAAAGTTGCGCCATCCCCGTGCGGGCAACTTATGTCCGAGCACAAGATAAGATCGTATTCCAGCTCCGACCTGCCGCGAAGGCCCACAGCCTCGCTGATTTTTCGCGTGATCCAAACCTGAATGCCCATCCAAGTCCCATGCGGAACAGATCGCCATTTGCCAGCTCCGGATTGTCCTTCGACGAGGCGGAATATCATGCGCTCTTTGTCCTTTAAAGCTGATGACAGGTCTATGTCCAGGTTGATGTGAATTGTCTCAGTCGAAACAGAGCCGTAGGGAGAACGGCTTATCAAGAAGGGAGAAGACAAATGACAACTTTTAAGATGGGCCGTCTGCCTGATCGCGACGGCTGTCGCGACCGCGTGGTTTGGAACGTTCTGCATTGCCGGCGTCACCAAATGCTCGACAGCATCCATTTCCTGGTCCGCGGTGCTGGCGGCGGTTGGGATGGAACAGCACGCGCAACGGGGGAAGCTCTGACGGAATCCGGGCTTATTGTGCTGCGTCCTACAGAACATGTCCGGTGGGGGCGCGGAACACGATCGCGTATCTGATCATAAACGCCGAGAGTAACTATGGGCACGCTGATGGTCAATTCGACCCCGCTAGTCATCCGTGCCTGACGGGTGAGATTTCGCAGACCTACGCGATCTGACGTTGGTGTCGGGGACGATCGGTGATTATGTCGGCCCTTGTGGTTGGCAAAGACAGCCCCGATCAACTCGCTGGAAGACTTCCTCGCGCCTATGACGCGGACGCTTGCTGGCACGCCCATCGGTGGCGGGTCTGTTCAACGGCGGCCCTGATCAGTTGTTGGCGGCAATGGTGCTGCAAGCAGACGGCGCGATCGCTCGATGTGAACTACATCCCCATCGATGCAGGCGCACGCGATTGCGGGGCAGTCGTTGCTATCGGGTGAGATCTAAGGCGCTGTCCAACGGTCTCTCCGAGCGAATTGGATCTGTCCGAAGCGGGCGAAATTAGAATCATCGGCGCTACATCCCCAGAACGCGTGCCGGGCGTCGCCAGAGGGGTCCGATGACGATATGGAGCACGGCATCGACACGAACGTTCGTCAAATTGGCGCGGCTTCTTTGCAGCACCGGGTTCTTCCAGCAGAAGATCTCGGCGGCCTACAGGATGTGATCACAAAGATGTATTGACACCGAAGATGGGAGGCCGTTGCGTTCGCCCCGCAACGGTTGGTCAAACATCCACAACCCGGCGACGCTTTCCGGACATTCCTTGATAACCAAAGAGCAGGTTATGCGTGATCTGTGCGCCCAACGGGCTTCTTGTAGCCTAAATAAGCGGGCCGGCGCAATAGGCTGCCCGCCCGCTTAACTTTTAAATTTTGGGGGATTGGTCGCACTGGCCTTGATCGTTGGATCGCTCTTTGTTTCTGTTTTGAGCACTTGTTTAACATTTATGGCTTACGTCCGCGTTGGTTCCACGATGACCGCAATTGGCGCCTTTTTATGCAGCGCAAACCAGTTTGGCCCAGCTCGTTCCCGCAAATCCTGTCGCTACTCGGCATGTTGCTGTCGCTCGTCATTCCGCTTGGCCTTGAAAAGGGAGAGCAGTTGATCGGCGAGATCGATCACCGCCGTCTGAGCGGATTGACAAGCCGGCAGGCGGTCTTGAATGCTGGGCGTTGATGGTGGCCTATGGCGCTGTGTCCTGCCCCGTTGGGGTTTCTTTGATCAACCACCGTCTTCCTGGTCGCGGATCGTTCATCTTGGTGAACGTCAGATGGCATGTGATGATCCCTGTGTTCGCTGGCTGACGGCGGACCATCTGGTATCTAGTGCAGGAAATCCTCGGGATTTTTCTGCCGCCCATTGCCATTTTCTTGGGGAACTGATGCATGCCGAAGAATACTGATTGGCCTGCAAACGGCCCTGTCCCTGTCCATACACCTTGGCGATGGTCATGGCGGCTGTCTGAATCGGCGTTTCATTTGGGATGCTGCCGGTCTGGGCCGTATGCGATCATCGCGATCATGATCCCGATTGCCATTTCACTGGTGATCCACCGCTGCGCTTGATCCTGCCTCGCAGGGGTGTTATTAACGGCGCGATCTTTGCGGTCGACCAATCGTCAAATCCTGCTTAATGCCGCCCCGGTGTCGCAAGGGACCGTTGCCTCCAAGCTTCTGACGGCTATTCCGATGGCGAATGCAGGGCAAAAGCGGGCAAGCGCTGAACGATCGCGGCCATCGCCAGTTTCGCGGGCGGCACGGTCGGTGTGATATTGCTTGATGATTTTTTGCCCCGATGCTAAGCCTCTGTCGCGCTGCCTGTTTCCCTCTGCCGAATACTTCGGAACTGATGGTCCGTCGACTGTCGCCATCGCGGCCGTTTGCAGGAACGGTCAGGTCGCCAAAGCGCTTGCTTGATGACGGTGCTGGGTCTGAATTGATGGGCACGCGTCGGTCTTGGTTCGTTTGTTTCAAGCAGTGCCCCGCTTTACCGGCGCAACTGATGGAGCTACAGTCGGGTTTCGGATTTGTCACGTGGCGATGGCGATGGTTGCTCTGTCCAGAAGCGATATTTCTTGTACTCAAGCCTAAGAACATGGGCGACAGCGGTGGCGAATAAAGATTTGCCGCATTACCCGCGCATGAGGCTCGCGGGCCATAAGCACCTGTCATCGTCGCCCAATCCGTCAGGGGTTTCATCGTGTTCTGCAGGGCTGGGGCGACGATGCTTTCGTTCTTGGGCTACGCCGTCGAGCGTAATATCGCGCCAAAAGAAAAAAAAAAAAAAAAAAAACACGAAGCAAGGACGAATTTGGGGCAAAGGGTCCATCAAAGGTCTTGCTGCACCGAAACCGCCAACAACGCCGCGTGTACCGGATCGTTCTTGCCATTGCTTTTTACGCTTGGTATCCCGGGTCTGGCATCGACGGCCATTCTACTGGGTGCGTTGATCGCGCTGAAACGTCACACCGGGGCCCACGGCCTTATGAATCGACGAGCCGAGATTTTCTGGCTGTCCATCATGTCATGGTTCCATCGGTAATTTCGTTCTTGTTGATCTGACCTGCCGCTGATCCCTATATCCGCCAAGGGGTCCTGCAATCCGCGCCATTATCTGATCCGTTCCATTTTTGTTTTCACCTTTGATGGGCGCGTATTATAGTCAAAACAACGCTACCCGAATTGCTGCTGCTGGTCGCCCTTTGGTCGCGGCATTGCGCTGAAAATTCGCGAATTTTTTCCGCTGCCACCCTGCCATCGGCTTTATCCTGGCGGCAAATGATGAAGATAATTTTGCCCGTTCAATGCAAAGCTTTATGGCGGCTATCTTTCATTTGGGAGCGTCCGATGACATTGGGGCTTTTGAAGTCGTTTTGCGGTCTTGCTGGTTCTGTGGCGGTATCCGCGGCTGCGGCCTGCGGTCGAAGGCGTCTGAAAGAAGTAAGAACACGCGTGCTCGTGCCTGGTTCTACGTGATTTCGCACAGGCCAAATAGAAACAGAGAATGGGTTCCGCCCATTCTCTGTTCAAAGCACCCTTTCGGTAGTACGAGGTAAAACCTACACGAAGGGTCTAGCCTGGTCTTCGAAGCCCAGGACCAAGTAAACGCCCAAAGTATTGTCGGTCGCATTTCAGACCGGCAGACCGGGTCGGTGGTTGGAGTCTGTTGCGATAGCTCACGCGTTCGACAGATTTGTTTCGACCAATCCTTGTAGTTGATGCTGCATCGTTTCGAGAAGATCGTGTTTGCATCCGATCCAAGAATGTCGGTGTCATTTGTGAAAAGAAACCGTATCCTGTCACGCGTAGACCAAATTAGCGCGAAGACACAATAAATCCGCATCAGTATCAGATCGCAAGCTGCGTTCTTTGTAGTAAACGCGCTACCGGGGCCTGCTTGAACCCGCCATGTGTGGTCGGTTCCGTTCAAGACCCGGAGCCGGGGCCAAAGCAAGGAAGGCATCGGTTTCTTGTCCGGGGATAATCCTCCGGTGGTTGTCTGTGAGCAAGGCCATCCT
>Ga0163217_1103990_pt1 | contig 17092 bp, 10 predicted proteins | sample SynspAceP_FD_185933 | JGI IMG/M metagenome (GOLD analysis project Ga0163217, IMG submission 185933) | Saline lake microbial communities from Ace Lake in Antarctica - Synechococcus sp. Ace-P (PacBio error correction) | ecosystem: Environmental > Aquatic > Non-marine Saline and Alkaline > Saline ...
CCAAAAAAAAGGAAGGAAAAGGGAGGGATTAACTGTTTCCGACCACCTAAAATTTCCCCCGAGTGGTTGCCCCGAGCGCCCCCCGCCTCGTCCCTCGAAAATTTTTTTTTCAAAAACTTGGACCCCTAATTCCCCCCTCAAAGCGGGATCCATCCGTCCTCACAAGCACGACCATCATTTTAAGGAAGTTTTTTGGCCACCGTTTTTTGAACCCCACCGCCTCACTTTCAAAATAACAGCAGGAGGTTCACGCCAAAGTCAAACCAATAACCGGGCTGCAAGGCATCCATGCCAAAAATCCCCAACTATGCCTGATCGGATTAATATTTACTTTTCCTAAACTTTAAAAGCGACCATTGGCACGCCAACTCCCTTTCTATGGTTTCGTGCCGCGTTTCAATAAGACACCGACATCTCGTGCTTTCCAGAACGCTCCGGGGTTTTTGCCCCCACGCGCAGGCGCAGCCCCCAAGGCACAAAGCAAACTCCCTTGCAAAAATAATTTGTGCTGTCTTTCTTCTGCCATCCGTCCCCTCTATAAGCAAGATTCACTTTGCTCCTATAAAAACTACTGACGCGTTTAAGAAAAATACTTTTTATAAGTTGAGTGTATTCTCCAATATTCTCACGTAAGCGGCCGCCGCGGCAATGGTCCGTTTGCCATCTCGATATCCCAGCCCGACACGGTTTGCATTTGCCGTGCGCTCCCAATCGTAGAATGCCGGATAATAGTGGTCGATTCGCAAATCATGAAATATAAACGATGTTCCATAACAACAAAACCCTGGGCTTGCCGACGCGAGCGCATTGTTTAATGAGGTGGCTTGAGGCATTTCACCAAGCGGAAATGCAGTGGTTTGCTAGTGGCAGCGGGCTTTCACATTTAGCGCTAGACCATCCTTCTCTCCGCCACTACACGCCTTTGACAACCTGCATATGGCAATCCATGCACCGTTGTCGGTGCAAAAATCGAAGGCTGGGCATAAGAACAGCTGCGCCAATCTTGTTTTTCGACCATGCCCCTTGCAGGCCAGCACGTTAAGCTCACGCTTTGGGCACTCTACACGCCACCCGCAATCACTAAGGCGTTTTTATCCTGTTTTTTCTTGCAGCGCTACTTCAAGCACTTAATAAATGAAGGTTTGCAACTAACTACCGCGTCTTCGAATGCAAAAGCCCCATCCGCTAAGTTTGCCCGCGAGAGCGCTTTTGACCATCATTAGCTCTCCCGTTCTGTCTCCAACGTATTAAACGAACAAAGTCTCAAACCCACTAAAAACTGAATCGAGGCCAGGGCGGTTTTCGTCATGTGGACGGGGAAATTTAATACAGCCCTTGCCGGCCTTTCCTACCGCCCAAGGCAGGCGACTCTGGTCCACCGGGGGTATTCTAAAGCCCAACATTTTGCCCACTTTATCGAAGGCTTTCTCCGCGGCGTCATCGAGGTTCGCCCAAATAGGGTAAGCGACCAATCCATCAACACGCGGACTAATTGGCGTGTGACCCACCGGAGACCCAGCAGGCAAGGAAAGGGACATTTTTTGGTGGCTGCGGCTCTAGCATGGGCGCCAGTAGATGCCCCTCCATGTGGTGAACCCAATGGTAGGGAACCTTCAAGCGCCATACCTAAGGCACGGCCCTAAGCTGGCACCCACTAAACAAGCCCCACCAAGCCAGGCCTGCGGTGTATGCAATGCCGTCGAATGTTCTGCGGGCTCATATTTGGCCGGCAAGCGTAGCACTCTTTGCACTAAAGGCAGGGCCCTTAACGGATATGAAATCACGCGACGCCAGCTCTGGAACGACCCGCCAAGCGCGCAATGGATCTCCCACCTGACTAAATAAGCCGATCCGCGAGCAAGCCCTCTTCGCTATCATAGTAGCGACTCCGGTTTCGTCGCAAAACGTTTTTCTATTCCTAATACGCGCATTTCGTGTGCTTTAAGCCCTTGTTTTTACACTTTGTGGAGCGGCTTTACTGCCCACTTGAGGGCGCTTATCATAAGCCAGCGCAGCGTCCTGACCAGCAAAGGCCCCTGCATCTGCGGCACTCTTGCTTGCATTAAACCGGTTATTTTTTTGACTTCTACACAAACGAATTCTTTTGCATTTTAATGCAAATTGCGCCCATTACCATAACGCCCTTTGATTTTATGCCCAGCTCTCCTAAGAACAGCAATAGAGCTGGGGTAATAAGCGAACACGATTGACCAAATCTTATAGATATAACGGGAAGGTGTGCATTTAATGCCCCAATGTAAAACTGAAAGAAAAACAGCCGTTTGACGTTGCTCTAAGAAGATTCAGAGGCGCTATCATGGCGAAAAAGCTGGCGTACTCGGCTGAAGTTTCGCTCCGCAAAAAGAATTCTACGAAAAGCCAACGGCTGCTCGTAAGCGCAAAGCAAGCAGCGGCCTGTTAAAGCGTCATTTGGAAAGAAATGCAGCCGTGAAAAACAAGAAGACTAGCGGCTTTTATTAAGCCCTAGCCTTTTATGAAGGTCCCGATCTCTACGAGATTTTGACCCTCGCACTTTAATGGCAATAAAACGCAGCCGTTGTTTCGGGCTTCGATGCTCATTCATATATTGGGATTACAATGCCTGAAAGGCGGCAACTCAAACTGCAAAACTAAGCACGCGATGAAAGATGTAATGCGAGCTAAAGAATAAAGCTTCGCTTAGGCACCGTGCGCTCTTGCACTCATCCGAAGTAAAAACGGATTGAAGTTGACGAGCGTATTGATGCCCGATGATGGCGCGCATCATCGCCGTGCTAGAAAAATGATTAAACAGCGCCGCAGTCAGTAAAGCAAACGAGTGCTCGAGGCGACTCGCCACAGACCGCTCTATCCAGACTCGAAGAAATGACTGGCCGATGATATGCACGACTATTGCCCTGATCAAGAACTGTCATCTGACCGATCGACTCCTCATTCGAGTCGCGACAAGAAGAAGTCAGCTTGTCCGCCATTCCATCAACCTACACTGCGGAATTCGAAGGACAACAGCGCGTCCTGCTCAGCTATGCAGGAGCGCAGTTTGGGCATGACGTTTATGCGGCGCGCTAGCCGAGTACCGCCGTCAATGAATCAGGTCCCTTGGACGCGGAAGCTCCTGCGCGAACTCATTTCCGACCACGAGCTTCGATATGAGACTCAGAAGCCTCTAGCTTTATGCTTTTCCTTTAATGCGAAAGACATGTGAGTCGGGCCGGCATCAAATCGCGCGCGACGAGCGCGGAGGAGTTAGATCCGAGCTCTCACTCTGATTATTGGACGTCATGAGCGCGCAAGTTTTCTGTGTATTCCCGGCAGCCTTCATCACTGATTTATTGAGTCGCGTTCGATATTGGTCGACGTGATCGATAAACGCATTAAGCTGGCGGAAAGACAGGCAAGCACTAACTCTGCCCGCTGTGCCTTGTCTCCATACAGGAAAAATCCCCCTCTTCAGTTGTTGACCGACTACAAACAGCTTGGGCGATTAGAATTGGGCTTCTGAGTCTCGGGCGCTGGGACAGGAACTCTCGTCTAGTTCGCACGTTGGTTTCAGTATAGTTCAAGGACTCAGACGCATGCGACTTTCCCAATCGAAGCCGTTATGGAGATCGTCCTGCTTGGGCGACTCACGGCGCACAACCGTTCCACCGCGAAAAGAAGGCAGCCAAGAAGACAAAGCACGGGGCGGAAAGAACAAGGCTTATACGGGACCTCGATAAAGCGAACGCTGTTTTTGACAGAAACAATTGCGCCGAACACCCCCAAGAAAACCTCACGCGTGGGAAACTAAAGGGTCCGCGCCTGAACCGGCGCCATCGGCCAAGCAATTTCGGCATAGGATTTGCCCCTGCCTGGCTGGACAGCCTCCTAAAGCATTGGGCGAGCACGCCACCCAGACCAACTTGCTAGAGAAAAGCACAGGCTGGTCACTCTAAACCGCGATCAGACAACGCGGCCGAGTCTACGCTAAATTAGCCCTTTTGCGACACCCCTCTAAATCTGTGACGGGACTAATGATACCGCTCTCCGCGAGCAGTTCATTGTTTTCCGAGTCGTTTGCTGATACGTGTCCGTGACACAGTGTCTATAGGCTTTTGTGGAACGGATGATCATCACTCACAACAGTGCTGATACCCGAAGATACCTCAGTTCTATTATCGTCGAGATTCCACAGTCCGTGTACCATAAGGGCCGAGAACTTGTAGCGATGCATGGAACTACTGAAGCACGAGCGTTAGTCGACTAGTTCAAACATTGACTCCTTATCGACATCATTTTGTTTTATTGCAGCACGCGCCACGTATATGAAATCGTTCGTAGTCGCAAAACGCACAAAACGGCAATACGACCGAGAGCGATCAGCGTTACACGGAGGGAAAATGTAAAGAGCGACTTACATAATCGCGACACCTCACGGCCGACGCTTATCCGATCACTCTTCAAGTGTATTAGTCGAAGCGACTACTATTGGCTTCGCGCACCGGCGACCCCGGAGTGGCCGGAACGCACGGCCGCCATGGCGCGGAATGCCAAGCACAACCACTGAGGCGACTCATTTCTACGCACACGGTCGATCACAAGCGATATGCGCTTCCTTGTTTCCTATCCCGAAAATGTGCGCAGGATTTCCCGATTCGGTAGTACGCCAATTATATATTAGGCAAAGATACGCTTTTCCTCACTCATTGACGGCGCAACGCCCCTTGGCGGATTCTGTCTTCGATCACCTCTGTGAAGTCTAGAGACCAGACGACGATCGATGGCAAAGGCGACCTACAATCATGCTCGACGGTGGCCGTGCCCAAAACTTGTTAAAGCAACTTGCAACAGGAATTGTATCGCCATTGACTGATCGAACAAACCCTCGGCCCCAATGGCAGCCCGTCGAAACCAGCCGGCTCTGAAAATTCGACGGAACGATGATTGGGAAGCCCCTGAGCGCAACCAGCAGACCACAAAATGCAACGAGCCCGCCTCGCTACGACTACGAGACGCGACTTTACACCCAGATTCCTGATATGCCGAGCTGATCACTACTTCACCTCGGACACCAAAAGCGGCTGCACCCTCAAAAAAACCGAAGCCACAGAGAAATCTGCGCGCAGCCTGGGCTAAAAGCAATCGAGCTACTAACGAGGCATAGAATCGGAGACGAATTGCCTACAATTCATGCTTAGATATTATAGAATGCGTCTTATTCGCCATCATCTTTTGGCAGAGAGAAGGAATACCCGAGAGACGAAGAGAATAGCCACACTTATTATGGCTCCCCGAACTTGTTGAACCTTAGTGAGAGGGGGCGCAGAGACCGCCACTGACTAACACTTATACGATGCCTCGGCCACCTGTTACAGACAACGCTGCTTAGCGCGCACTGATATCAGTTCAGGGCTCACTTCTTAATGAAAGATAAAAACAAAATCCCCACCCGCATTGACCAAAGTGGGTGGACCAGTGACACTATTACATTACCGTTCGTCATCGTATGCACGTGGCTCGTCACGCAGGCGCCAGCAGAAGGAATGTCGACATTTAAGAAGGCGCCGATTAATGCACACAGCTCGATGTCTCACGTCACCTGTATCGTGCGGCGCTGGCAAACAGGGAGGCAATAGTACTTAATCAGTTGCTGGCCAGCCCTCCTGCCGCGCGTCGATTAGGCTATCAATATGTCCGGCTATATCTACATCCACGCTCTACATTGTTCTGAGAAGCACCTCCTGCCAGGCACCCATGGGTGAAACAGGCGGTTCCACGCTCTCTCCGCGCAGAACTCGCTTCTAGCCCACCCTTAACGTTATAACGAACCGAACACATGCAAATAAAGCGCGAGAGCATGCGCTTCTGTTAGGTACACAATAAGAGTACACGACTTAGACGCAGGATAACTGCTGGTCATACCCGTATGGTGCCAGCAAGCGGTCGCAGAAACTAATACCAGAATCGATCTCGCAAATCGCCTCAGGATGCTAATTGAAAGACATCATTCCAGATGATTACGACATGGGAATCAATGTCCTACGAGCCGCTCACCGATGCCGACACTTGCTGATGAATGAAGGCGATGGAATACTGACGAAAGTCGCCGCAGCCGAAGCCGCCGCGCAACTCGCTGCTGTCGAAAATGAAAGCGGTCGTACGACTGACCCTGTCGCATGTATATACGTTGAAATGGGGCACAGTGGAAACTCCTGACGCGTGAAGGCGAGATCGTTTATCGCCCAAGCGTCAAATCGAAGAGGGCTACGCGAACTTAGAAAAGCGATGGCCTGCTTCCTGGACGTGGATCACATCCTGCTGGAATACGCGCAAGGGGTGATACCCGAAGAGCGTCGCCCCTTCAGCGATAATCAATTACCGGCTAATCTCTCGACGATGACGACGAAATCATCCCTCCTGCGATTACGCCCAAAACGGGTAACGACAAACGCTAGCACTACCAACTCCCTAAAGTGACGATTGATAGTAGTGATGACAGCGAACCGACAGCCGATGAGACGAAGAAGAAAGTGCATCTTCGGTCCTGATACCTGAAGAGCCAAGCTTCGTTTCCGAGAGCTACAAAGATAAGCCTAGTGATCATACAGCCACGATCAAGAAAAACATGGCCGCAGCCACAAGAATCAAATTAGCTGAGCTCGAAGCGGCTAGGCGATTTCTTTAAGACTTCAAGCTGACGCCAAAGCAATTTGAACCACTGCTCTCCTCCATATTAGACGCTGTCCTGCAGCGTCGTTCGTCCGCCAAATGAAACGAGCATTCTTTCCATTGTGGTGCGGCCGCAATTGCCAAAATGCCACCCCGTAAAACGTTTATGACAAACGTTCCCAGGCCAACGAAACGTGAATTAAAGCCATGGGTGACTCACTGGTTTGCGCATGAAGAGCTTGGTCTGAAATTGTAGCACTTGAAATCGAAGATTACTCGCGCTCACGAAAAACTAGTAGCATAGAACGCCGAGACCGGCCTAGCAATCTCAGAAATCAAAGAGATCAATCGCAATAATGTTCGATTGGCGAAGCAAAGTCTCGTCGCGCAAAAAAGAAATGGTTCGGAGGCCAACTGCGTCTCGTAATCTCTATCGCCAAAAATAATACAACCGCGGTTTTGCAGTTCTTGGATCTTATTCAAGAAGGCAACATCGTTTGATGAAAGCGGTAGATAAGTTTGAATATCGCGTCGCGGTTTATAAGTTTCGACTTATGCTACGTGGTGGATTCGACAAGCTATTACGTCGCTCAATTCGCTGACCAAGCGCGCGCATTCGTATCCGTAACAGCATGATCGAAACGATCATAAGCTGAACCGTATCTCGCGCCAAATGGGTGCACGAGAAAGCCGCGAACCTACCGCCGAAGAGTTAGGCGAGGCGCATGGAATGACGGAAGATACAAGTCCGCCGTGTTATTGAAGATTGTAAAGAAAACCGATCTGCCATGGAAACACCGATTGGTGACGAGTCGAAGACTCGCCCTGGTGATTTTATTGAGAAGAACTCGACAGTTGAATTCGCCATGGATTCATCAATTGATGAAGGGCAACGTGAAGCGACTAAAACGATGTTCTATCTAGCCTGACAGCACGCGAAGCGAAAGTGCTAGAATCGTTTTTCGGTATCGATATGAAACACTGACCACAGCGCTAGAGGAAGTGGGAAAAACAATTATACGACGTGACCCGTGAAGCGGTTCGTCAGATTGAAGCAAAAGCGTTGCCGTAGCTTCGCCACCTCAACACGCTGCAGATCAATTTGCGTAGCTTCCTACAGACGACGGTAAGTCTTGTCTTTCTATTAAGCCACTCGTTTGCGTCATCAGACTTTGATGCGCAACGAGCTTACGTGAAACCTTTTCTAGCCAAACACCTCTTGCGCCGTATCCAACTACAGTCGCGGCGATCAACGGCGGCACTGAACCCCTTTCCAAACCAAACCAAGCCTAGCAACCATCAAGAATGCAATTGCGGCCTATGCGAGTTCTCTGCTATACTCCACTCTTCCTGGCGAATGTGCGCCGCCACTTATTACCACCGCCGCCAAATAGTTATAGCGGAATCCCATCGACATCGGAATATTCGAATCAGTAAATGGAAGTTCGCACTCCTGAATAGGAGAGCCAACCGCCTCAATAAGCCAACGCGGCGAACTTGCACTAGCGATTTTTTGACGTAGCGGTACTGCCCACTGGCCGATCCCCAATTAAGACGAAAGTTCAAACTGATTTCACCGTTGTTTCCCACGCGCGTTCCTCTTCGCCCACAGCCTGCTCGGTTGGACAACCCCTCACTCGCGCCTCTAGCTTCGCTAATTCGGAGGCATCGTTGGAAACGCATATCAATTGAACCACAGCATCACGGCAATAGAGTTCAGCTGAGGTTCCTCCAGCAACAGTGCCTACGTAAAAGTTGTTTTGGGAGACGAAGGTACGTTGAGGTCACCGATATTTTGTTAATCGCGCGGCAATGGCGTGACATCGCACTGGCAAGCCAAAGGCCGCTAAACGAATGCCCTCACCTGGGCCTGAAAACTCCACGCAAAACGAACGAACTTCCCCGTTGCGCCAGTCGTTTATACGGCGCAAGCCCAGATCCCATCAATCGACACAAAGCCATCGATGCCGGGATGAATCTCTAAAGATTTGCTTTTATTCCGCGAAGATCGCCCACCTTCTTCCCCCTTACGTGCCGACAACATGATGTCGCCACTGTCTCAATGCCACTGCTATTAAAAGGCATCAATCAAAGTTAGCAACACAGTCAAACCACGCCCGTCATACGATCCCCGGCGCAATAATAACGGACCGTCGCGCATTTCAAACAGCTGAACGGTCAGTCTGCTAGTGGAAACACGGTAAATCCAAATGTGCTGCGAATCACAAAACAAAGGACCAATCGCCGCTACTCTCGAATGCCAAATTCACACTTGCCTTTCGCTGTCGATGTACGCGTCAGCTAGGCTCGACTTTGCATCTGCGTTAAATAATATTCGGCGCGATTTTTGCCCATTAAGGGCGCGCTGGGATTTGCGTTAGCCGCACTTGCTTCGCCAACGTTTCAGCTTCGTTTGCTTCGATATCACGGCAAGGTGTTTTGCACACTGCGTAATCATTCGAAATCCTATCAAAGACACTTGCTACCGAATCGTTCCGCGCACCATGACGCGCGTGAACCCGCTAGCACCTAGCGTCAACTGCAAGGTCAGCACTCCAAGCGATAAAGTGTGTGGCGTTTTAAATTTCGGCAGCGTCGTAGAGCGCTTCGTTAACTAAAAACATCACTAGATCCTCAGTGTTATTGCAGCACAGGTTGCGCATTCCCTAATTTCATTACAGAGTATCGCCTGCGCTTCTGGCTATCTTTCGCGTTGATTGACGTCAATGCAAACAAATTGAGGAAGATGGAGAAACCACCAAACCGTCGCGCTCACATACTAGCTTCTCGCCTCACTCGACACATTGGGCGTTTAAAACGCTCTACATCTGCTTTGCGAACGTATTGGTCTATCGTAATCTGCCGACCGGCACAGGCACTTAAAGAGACTAACACATGAGATTAATTAAATAATTTTAACACCGCTGCACTCCTAAATTGGCCCGAGCATCCCCGAGCGAAGCTTGATAATGGTAATCAAATCTGAGAACCCTCCTATATCGAATGAACGCTCTATATAACTCTGTGACAATTGGCTTACGATTAGGCCGTTTTTTCATTAGCCTAAAACTTTGAATTTTGTGGTATTTTCCCGTCGCGGCCAACGTCCAGCTCAAGCCAGGCTCAAAATGACAATAATTCAGTAAATCAGCGGAGATTTAATGCGTTTCCTCTCACACTAGTCCCTGCAAGCGGCAAGCTTTACTGCTTAAGCAGCCTAATTCGCCCTCGTTCTCAGATGGCAGCGACAGCCCAGCAGCAACATTCAGTATTCCTCAAATTAGTCAGGAACCAACTTCGCGATTTCGCGCTGGTATGACACCGCGACAGCGCTTGCGAGACAGATGACTAAGATTGATGGTCTCTCGTTCAACGCGAAAACTAACATGGCGCCGCCTGCGACGCAGAAAACGGAGTCTATATCGTTACGACAAGCCATATCTCTACGCTGGTGCTTTTTTGGCTTTGAACTCAAACCCTCGCTGATTGTCGTTCTAAACTTAGCCTCGCGTGAAACATCGATGGCGCATGACAGCGTTGAGATCACCCTAGACACCTTCACGATCAACGCACGGCTACACCTTCCGCGTGACGCCAATGGGTATGCAATGGGATGCACGCTGGACGAAGGCTTCTCCAACCGTGCCGGTTTCGACACTCCTTGGGGCTTGTGTGGGATAGCGAAGGCGAGCGCAACGGACCAAAGGTTTATATGGTCGCACGCTGTGCCAATTGCGAGCTTACGCTTCCCTGCAATGACGAGCAACTATGGCGAGTGCAGGTTGGGCGTCAGAATCCACGCTTTAAGCGAAGAAAGTTTTTGGCCACCTTATTCAATCGAAGTGACGGGGCTTTGCACCAGAACGGCGCTGCTATCAGCAATCCGTAATGTATCGCCTGGCAACAACACACAGATTTCACGCCGTTTATTCTTTGCGCGTCACGTTTTGACGCCTTAAGACAACCGGCGCGGTGGGTGGCCCTAAAATTTAAGCGACTCTGAATACGATGTCGGCCTTCGATGCCCAAATCGTTTTCAATGATTCCATGGGTATCGACCTCACATTAAATCAAGATTTCCCTCAGGTGGAACTGATGAACCACAGGTCCACCTGTCACGAACGTTTTTGAGGTGCAGTAATCCAGAACGTCCGCCCATTCTTTGTAGAGAACGCCTGACTTCTTCGCCACTGACTCCATCTTGCTAATTCACACGCCGTATCATCGATCCAAAGGCGGTTGCGCTTACTGGACGAAGTGGTCCCTTGGGGCGTCGGCACGATGCTGATGAACGATGAAGCGCCAGGACTGAAACCGCAAAACGACTACCGACCCGCTACAAGGTGAGAAAGCGACATCGGTGTGCTGCGTGTGTTCCGCGTAATCGCAAGGTCAAGACCGTGTGGGCTTTAACATTGACCGATCGCGAGCTTATGCCGACGGTTACAACCTGGTAGGCAGTATCGATGGCAAAAGTTCGCACAAACCCAAAACTGGGTCACTAACTCGGTAACATCACTACAGAAACCGAAACTACATTTGGCAGGCCGCACCATTAAGGTGATCAACCAATGTTCGTGTCGACCGAGTGGCCGCACATTCAATACGCCATGTTACACATCGTGCGATACCGATGCGATTTCCGTACGCAACTCGGCTTCCAAAACCTAGCTTCAAATCTGAACATCTCTGGTGTTCCATTGGCGTAGTAGTTTGAAACTATTCCCAGAGAATTCCTGCTATCACAAGTTGGAGCCCAGCTTGATGGCCGGTCTATCAGGGACGACAAGAAGGCGTGAAGGTGTATTTTCCCGAGCTTTTCGCCTTCTGTGACGTGGGAACTTTGCCACCCTAGCGACCATTACTGGTTCGGGCTATCCGATGTCACCGAAGTATTGCGTCCCAGACTTCAACGGCTTGAATGCAAACAACGCATACATAACTATGGCAACGTGAGCATTCGGCACAACAACAACGTCCTGAGCCTCGCTCACACTGAATGCCAGCTATGTCAAGGCGATGCCTTGAACCTAGTGCAAGGCCGCCTTCTGCCTTCGGGTGGCCGATACTAGCCCGTAATAGATGTGAGCCTGCTGTGGCGCCCCCTCGAACGCCTGCGCAATCGACAACTCTTTTGTGCGCACCGATCAGAAAGTAAGCGGTGGGCGCAAATGTGTTTAGAACGAATCTTTGCGCGCAAGCTGAACTACAGTTCACTCGTGAAATGTCATTGCGCTTTTATGCGCAATACGAAGACACAGAGGCAGGCCCTAATAACGCGCCTTGTCCGATGATCAAAATATTGAACTTCGCTATCTTGTTACGCTTATGTGCTAATCCCATGGTCCAGCACCTAATATGGTGGGCTAAACACCAAATCAGAGGCAACTTCGACATCATCGAAAACTGAAAGGCTTCGCGAAGCTCGTCAACACTGACGAGCTCAAAGCGCGAGGTAGCCAGTTCTTTGTTGAATTCTCGTATATGTTTCCAAAACGTCTAAAACAAAAAAAGCGGTGCCCCTTATTCACTAAAAGGACACCGCTTTGTTGTTATCAACAAGGCAAGCGGCCGTGTTCTACTCACACGCCCTTGCCTTTTTTTTACGCTACTTAAAGGCAGACGGTTGAACGTTTTACTGTTGCCGACTGTTAATGCATTTCGCGCGACTGGCAGGAGCAATTGGCAGAGTGCCCGGCTCACGACGCCAACTAGGCGCTTAGTAGACGCCAGAATATGCACCTCTACCACTGGCATGCCTATTCAATCGCGCAGTACACCGGTAGTTATGGAAATAGTTTGATCCACTTCCCGTCAGTCAACGCCAACTCATCTTCGAGTGCGCTGACAATCCGTAAAGCAAATGCCCTTCTACTTGTTTGCGCGCACAATGTCAGGTTTCCACTGCCACGACCACACATCAATTTGCAGCGACTGAACGTTCCACTTGAAACGGTCTCCATCCCACAGAGAACATCGACAATTTCAGCCACATAGAACCAAAGGATGAATGCAACGGCTACGCCGCGGCCCAACCTTCAGGAAGCTCTTTCCGTGCCCCACTTGTGCTTTTTCTGCCGCCAGTTTCATACCTGCCGTCTCACGTGGATTTGTTTTTTAACAATGGCCACAGCGATGGCCACTGGATCTTGCCCGCTTGTCGAGCCAAGGAATCGATAAACACTTCCCCCTTACCTGAAAGCGGTGTGCCGTGTTACCAGCACAGAGCGCCACGCACTGCCAGGAATGCCTGTCTCAGTTTTGGCAAGCTCTACTTGGCGTTTGTTCTAACATGGTAAGGCACTCAACCAGCCCTTCTAGCGAGGTAAATCCAAATGCCTGCCCACGATAGTCTCTTCCATGAACTGTCCCTTCATGATCGAACTGCCAGCACGCGTACTTGCATAGCCGTAGGCAATCCATCGCGCCTAACGCGGCTGAAAGTTTGTGTACATACGCAGGACGTAATCCCCCTTGATATCGTCTCACGCGACCAAACCATTTCACTGGCAACGCCTTTGCACAGCCATCGCTATACCGCTGCGTTCTAACACGTAGTTGACTGAGGGTAAGCTCGACGGGCCAAAACCGCCACCTCAAACACTGTTGTTGATGAAACATCACTAGTTATGTCCACCAATCAAAAGTGGCACGACCGCTTGATCGCCAGTAGGACTTTGACAGCCATGACCAAAGCTCAGCCTTCTACCTGTTACTGTGCCGACACAGTTCAACGTGCTCATCTGCGCATGGGGCGAGATACGGAAACTCAACACGTTTCAGTTACATTACTCGCCGTGCCAAAGCGGCACTAGCATCGCCCTCGACTCGCCACTACACTCAGGAGTTTCTACCAAAAGCGCCGGTACTCTTGGCAGAATCTGCGCGCTGCCACGTTCTCAGCCTGGGTTTCATCCCATTCGACAACCAAGGCCATTGCGTGGCCTTTAGTGGCGGTCCAATATCATTCTTTTGCGACGGACAGCCACACGGATTCGATAGCAAATACTTGTTCTACGCCAGAAATAGCCACGCTGCCGCTAGCATCAAACCGAACTTTTACCTTGGCAACCAAACGAGGAGATGTGCCATCCATCCGCGTCACATGCCCGGCAAATTATCGATGTCTTGTGGTTAGATCGCAGTGATCCGCTGCTTACCGCTATCTTTGGCGGGACAACGTTTTCTTTTGCCGATGAATTTAAATCTTCTGGCGATTTAATGTTATGACTCTACCGCAGAGCCGCGCTTAAAGCTGATTGCCGCGATACCGAGCTCACCGAAGACTTGCCTTGTGGCTGCCATGACTAAGTTTCGCCATTGCTCACCGCAATCTCCTCAGAGGCCCAGCACGCCCCATTGGTCTGCGCCGCTGCTACTAACATGCACCGCTGCCGCAAACCGGTTGGCGCATCTGCATATAGCTATTGGCCATACCCGTGCTACCACAGTGGCTTGCAATCCCATGAAAGAGATTGGCATACATTTTCACATCAGCAGGGCGCTGCTCACACCTACTTGCTGCCAAATCTGCATCCATCTCATCGGCGACGCTGTGGCCAGTCCAGTGTAGATACCTTGCCCCATTTCAAGATGCTTAATGAGACCCTAACTGATTATCAGGAAGAGATAACTGACGAAGGCATTGAAACTCTAAATTCGAAATCCACAGCGCCCTGTTGCTTGGCCACTTGCCCAACGGTTTAACGCCCAGCATCCAATCCCGCACTAGTGCGGCGCTAGCTTTAAGGAACCACGACGGCTAATAAGGATGTTTTTTACTTCAAATCGTTGGAAGTTTCTTTAGGCAGTCCCTCCCTACATTATTCATATCTTAGCCGCCACTTGATACCGGCTTGATTCGCGAGTAAAGTGCCACAACGGCAGATGTTTCCGGACATAGCCGCTCGATATCGGCATCAACTAGGATCTGCATTTGTGTCAATAACGCAGAAGCCGACATCACTTGACTGACTGGGCAGTACCGCACTGAGGCACTGCAAGTGATACCCATGCTTGCGCACGGCGCGACTTTCGTCGCTGGTCGAGCCCTTCAATGGTCCGTGAAGTTTTTGCCCTGCGCCGCCCGACAGTGAGGCACGCAGTACGCATTGCAACGCCATCCACATGCATGGTGCACGCACCGCCACGTGCGACGCCGCACCAAATTTTGGTGCCTGTGTAATTGAGATGAATCACGCACAAACCACAATGAGTGGCCTGTCGCTCGACATCCACCTCATCGAGTGCTTGCCGTTTGATTGTTATGAATAAGCAATAAATCCTCCGGTTGAGTGGGAAAAAACCGGGCCCCCCCTCCACTTTGAATTTTAAATAAAAGGAAAGGGTTTTTTTCCCCCCCCGTTTTGCGGACTTATTAATTCCCTTGGTTTCGAGTATTTGCGTCACAGCAGTATTCTGTTGTTTAGGGTTAGCGTTTGAAAACACGCAGCGGACTATTCTACATGAAGTATTTCTCGAGCGTTGCTTTTTCGAAGAGCCTCACTTGAGTTTTATGACTAGCACTGACGTGGTTCTAGTGTCAGAATTTTGCCCACACCCTTCCATTCGAATGCTAGCACACCTTGAGTTTACGCTTTGACGGACTACTCCTTCTCTTAATCTTTATCTTCCTTTTGCTGGCGTTTGTTCGAGTCCAATCGCCTCACAACTTCAAACTGGCTCTGTGATGGGGTATTTATTAGCAGGCATCGCGACTTAAGCCCTAATAATTGGACGCTGCTCAATCGTCGATGTGATGCTCCTGCAGCATAGTCGCCCGAGATTTCGGCGTTGGTGATGATGCTCTTCTGTTGGGTCTAGGTTAGAGCCCGTAAGTTGTGGCAGATGCGTAACGCGCCTGTAGTTTGGCGGGCTGCAGGTATTGCCTCTCGGCGCTGCTAGTGATGGGCATCGCCATGGCGCTAAGGCCAGCCCTGTCCGTCGCGTTGGCGATAGGCCTAGTGCTATCACTTTTCTGCCCACGGCCTCGTCTGCAAACCTCCATGAAAAGGCCTCAAATGCATCATGGCGGTAAAGGCCGCTTTCTCGGTGCTCTTGTTTACAGATATCGCCGTCATCCCCGATGCTAACGCCCTGCTGCACTTACTGGCGCTCTCGAAATGAGTACAACCCGAAGCCACAGTGCCTTGAAAACCGAGGTGGCGCACGCGGCAGGCAGAAGCCTTGTCAGAGCCGGGCCTAAAGACAGTTGGCAAACAGCCCTGCGTCCCCCTCGGGCGATTGCGCCATCAATCATTCGCCGAAGACGTTTAATACCGGCCCCCTATTCGCTTCATTGCCCATAGCGCGCTAAGAGAGCTGTTCACCGCCAGCGCCTTAATGATTGTTTGTGCAGCATTGCCCTAACTGATGTCATTGGGTCGGCTTGTTCCCCCCGCCCTTTGGGCTTTCTACGCGGGCGTTTTGCTCGCCACTAGCGAGTAATCGTCATGAATTAGAGTCGGACTTGGCCCCTTCAGAAAGGGCTTTTGCTTGCTTGTTTTTTAATGACTGTCGGGCCCGGCCATCAACTCGCTTTAATTGGTCAGCACGAATTTCCGTTTCCATCCTCGGCTGAGTTTGGGCTTGATCCGCGCCTGAAGGCTTCTCGTGCTTATTAGTAGTAGGCCGACTCTTTGGGAAGTTGCGCGGTGCCAATCTGTGGCTCGTAGCCCCTTACCTTGCAACAAGCCGGGAGTTCGGGTTTTGTGTTGCTGTGCCGTTCACAGAGACATCAATGTCATCGCCTGCTGATACCGCGATCAGTTACTGTTAATCGTGGCGCTTTCGATGCTACTCAACCTTTGCTATTTATTATTATGAACGTTTTTTAATGGCGGCCGTTATGAACTCAGCAACGATCACGAATGCGATCACCATCGACGAAAATGTAAGTGATTATTGCCGGACACGGCCGAGTCCGGCGGTATTGCTGATCGCAATGCTGCGCGCCGCCGGTTGCGACCACGGTTTATCGACTTCAGTTCAGCGAACCTTGATGCTGCGGCTATAAATATTAAGGTGTACTACGGCGTATGCCACACAGCACCTGACTTGCTTTCAACCCGCAGGGACGACGAAGCTTCATTTTAGTCATCGCCATTCGACGGCAAAAGGAGGCGATCACCGAACTCGCTCGCTAATGTCGTGGCCACACACCCCCATTGTGCACGTTGTTGGCCCGGGCGGTTCGAATCGGGCACCATGTTTTATGATCGTTGGGCATAGGCTGCCGCGATATCATTCGCGAGACTTTCGACAGCTCAACTGCGCACCGCGCGCTCCGGCTTTAACACCGCTAGGGCTAACGCCTGAGGAAGCCATGAAAATATCGCATTCGTGCTTGATAACGATCGTCGCCGTTACATGCGCGAGAATGCCGACCTGTACAAACCGATGTCCAAGCCACCGAAAACCAGCCCTATGTAAACAAAGTGCTTGA
>Ga0163217_1001436_pt1 | contig 17089 bp, 8 predicted proteins | sample SynspAceP_FD_185933 | JGI IMG/M metagenome (GOLD analysis project Ga0163217, IMG submission 185933) | Saline lake microbial communities from Ace Lake in Antarctica - Synechococcus sp. Ace-P (PacBio error correction) | ecosystem: Environmental > Aquatic > Non-marine Saline and Alkaline > Saline ...
GAGAGAGATAGTGTGATTAGTATGGGGCGTATTCACAAAAATTCTTTTTAAAATTTGAATATTCCAACAATTAAAACCTTTTAAATTAAGAAATTAGTTTTTTTGAAGTCCCCATTTAAGTTTTTTTTTAAACCTTAATGATAAAAAAAACGATTTCGGATCTTTTATTGTCTTTTTCTTTCCCTCAGACAAATATTGAAAAGAGGATCAAAGGGGATAATTTTCCCAGAAAATTTATAAGCAAAAACCGGAAAATGATTCGGCCTGAAATCAAACACTAAAAAGTAAACATCCCTACCTGGAGCTTGGTGGAGCAATGCGCGAATATTTTTTTTGGATGCCGATCTCCGACCACTCGCCTACAAGGGTGAGTTACAACAAACGCGATTAGGAGTTGCGGAACCCCAATCGTCCCTATTGTCTCCATTTTTTTACAGAGTTTTGGAAATATACCGCACGAAGGAATTTTGAATACTGCAATATGAAAGACTTTCAAAGACCCAAAGGAAAGCCCACGTTATTTGGACTTACTTTTAAGAAATGCAGATTCAAAACCGGTTGGCGAAATCAACGCGATGAGAATAACAACACTTTGGGAGTTCAAAAAAGGAAGAATTGGTGCCTCGGTCATTTTCTTTACCGAGTAATTTCCAAATAACCGACAATCTTGATCAATTTCGGTAATCGCAGCCCAATGGACGAGATTAAAATGCCGGCTTTTGAGGCAGAAGCTGCAATCTGCTCAAACTGCGGAAGCGGGGGTCCGAACCTGGAGGGAAAGGTTAAAATTGCCAGTAAAAAATACATTTTAATGACTTACTCACAGTCAGGGTGCTGGGCTTGCCATCAGCCAACCCACAACAGAACATGGCTGGAGATTTTTTTTGGCCTCCAATCCGGACTGGGCGAAAATTGTAGCATTGACCCCGAATAGCGAAGCAAATTATCATCACGCTATGTTCGGCGTCATCGGTGGTCAAATCGGAAACTAAATGTCCATCGGAGAGCAGGACTACTCTGAAAGCAAGATGAAGCGAATACTTGGAAACAGTTTATGCTACAGCAAAAAGGAGCCTTGCAGCTGAATTTGTTTACAGTTTGATCTCGACTCTGTGGGATGCAATCAGTTTCGAAAAAAGTGAAAATTTTTCCCTGCCCCCACATCTGGGCCTTAGTGTTAAATTCTTTCGAATGCTGGCGAAAGAGGATTTGCCTTGGATTTTGCAGTTTGTTTGAAAATCTCCTTGGAAAGCTTTCGCTGCACAATTTGGATTCTTCCTAGAATTCCGAAGCATCCCAGACTTCCTTCCGAAAACTCACCGCCCAGAAAATCGAATTTTTCCAAGCTGTAAAACAGTTTAAACGAAGATTCCTCAGCGGAATGAAAAAGTCCGGAATTTCAGTTGGAAAGAAATGCCTAGCCGCCGAGACGAGCCTTGTACGATTCTATTAGAAACCTTGCCTTCTTGGCCCGAATACGCAATGATCTCTATTCCCCCCCCCCCCCAAAAAAAAACCCGAAGGGGAAAAAAAAAAAAAATTTTTTCCGACTACACAATCAGCAGCGATACGACAGCGAAGGCTTGTATCTGCCACAATTACCCTACTGGTAGCGAAAGCCAAACTCTACAGACCAGCCAAGCAAAGGTTAGTCGTGAGTCCTCACACGGTGATTCTCACGCGGTCATCCTGTTCAAAGACACTATCGACAGAACATCAATCTCGATCCGTTTTCATTGACTTCAATGGATTGGCGCTTTACGGGCGGCTCAAAAATCTGCTTCTATTCCACTCTGTGCAACACCTTCGGCAACCTGGAATCTCCAACTTTAAGTTTTTAATCGAAGACACAGCATGGAAATCGTCCAAGAAAAAATCAGACAAACCCTAAGCCCGATGTATCCCACTGAATTCCCTCAATAGCTGGTGTCGAAAAAAGGAAAATCGGCAAAGACATGAACTTCGACAACGGGGTTTACAGCTTGGTTTTTTTCAAAGCAAAAAAGATCCTCACAGGAATCGAGAAGAAGCCACGGAAACTCCCTTCTAATTTTCCCAATACCCAAAACCTCCAGTTTTCCAAACATAGATTACTCAAATGAAAAACCTATCCTTTCATTCTAGATTCTACCAGCGCGAGATCAGAGGGGTATTTTTTGGAAGAGACGGGGAGATCAAACGCCCTGTACGAGATGGGTGTTTCAGGTCGGGCAATCAAAACCAGTGGCAGGATCTAATGCGCTACAGCACCGGGAAACCAGTATTGAAATCAAAGTTGCGAGAACTGGCAGGAAAAATTTCCAAGTCGCACGATTGGCCCTGGATTTTGAGATCGAAGAGGTAACCAAATATCAACGACTCCTTGGCCGCGGCCTGGAGCAAGGCAGGAAGGGAAAAGTGGATTCCAAATCGATCGAGTCCAATGGCTGGAGAATTGGGAAGACGAGGCCTGGAAAACCCGCTGCAAGAAACTTGACCCCAACGGCCCGATCCATCAAGGCAGTCCTATCAAAAGGGCTTTTCGGCCGGTCTAATTTTGATCTTATGACCAGTTTGAAGAGCTTTTCATCTGGGGAACAGTTCGCAGAGCAACAGGTTTTTTATTAGACCATCCAAGGGGTTTTTTTGCGGTCAGAGCTTACCGGTAGAAGTATGATTTTTTTTTCGATCCGTGAAGAGTACCTAGGCCACCTTTTTTCCGAGTTCGGAACGCGTCTCCCAAGCTTGCCTTCGCAAAAAGCTACGCGTGGAGCGATGAACTTGAAAAGGTGAAATGGTCCATCAAGGGCGCGGACGGCTTTATGAAGTCATCTAACATCAAGCAATCAACAAGCCCGGCGAAAGAAGATGCCGTGGCAGAAAAGTATATTTTCACAAAGATCAAAGAGGAAAAGAAGATCACTCACGATTCCCAAAGTTGCCCTTTTTGCGGTATTTCTCGACAAGCTCTATCTGACTTATCAACTGGAGACAAAAAACGCGAAAGCCGTCGCTTGAGTTCTTTACGCTGGACAAAAGTGAATGAAATGGGAGAGATTGGAGATATTTTAAGCAATTTTCCTCAAGAAGAAAGCCACACAGTTTGGCCGGAGTATAATTCGAAGGAATTGAAAACCAAAAAATACTCGAATCTAAGGCTCTAGCTTCACTGGAAATTCCTCTCGCCCTTTGCCACACTAGACGAACGAAAAGCCCGAATTACTAAAAAAAGAGCCTAATACGAGCGTCTTACCGGATCTAGCTCATCAATGGTCGATGAAGTGGTGGAAGCTTTTTTTCAACAGCCGACTTCTCCGCTACAATGAGTCTACGGATACCTACGAGATTTCCCAATAGATGTCCGCTAGCTAAGCCCGATTGCGGAGAAAAGCGAAGCGTGGGAAGAAACGCTTGCTTGAGATCAAGCGGTTGATTAAAAGTCCAGATTAGGAGTGAAGGCTGGGCCGAGGAAGTTTTTTCTCTGGGAAAAGCCAGTTGAGCTTATCGAGCCTATCTGGATAAGTTTTAAGCAAACAGAAAAGAGGAGCTAATGGATTGCCAAAAGCAAGGAAGCGCTAAAACAGGAGCAAGCAAAAAGAAGCAAAACAGAAGTACGATGAAAATTTGGTGAAAAGTAAAAAGTCTAGTCGTTTTTGAAAATGCTGTGGGTGTATTTGTGGTTGGATTGCCCCTTGGATTTTTGTCGTTTTGAGTGTAAAAAGCTAAAAGCGAAGTGCTGATCAGCGCAAACCTAGAAAAAGGCTGCTGCAAAAAGAGCAAATAAGACATCTATCGACTTGCTGTAACTGAGGTTGTTTGGGAGCAAGCGGTGAGAAATAATAAGACTTTGACCAATGCGCAGATTGAGGATAATTATTTTCCAGAGAAGAGAAACTTTATCCCCTAGACAGTTTTTTGATCGAAATAAAAGCTCAGTCAGTCCCTCTAATGCTGGTTGGCCAACAATCGAAATTACACCAATGTGGTTAGAAGTTTCCCACTTTACGAAAAGATGAAATAAAGGAAGTTTCAGTATTATTTCTGTAGAGGGTTATCGATCAGGAAACGAATCTCAACGATCCGAGCTCCTCTTTCTATTGGTTAACCTAGGAAATTTGGATATTGCCCTACTATGAAACATCGATCATTATTAGATTTCATAAGGCCCGTACCAATACAATCGTACTTTTTCTTTCGAGCCCAATTATTCGAAGAAAACCCTCTTATCAAATTAATCTGGGTAAGCATTCCTACTGATAGATTCCAGGTAATCCAGCATTTTTTCAAATAATTCCTGGTGGAGAGTTTGCCTGAGAGGTCAAGCCTGTAACGGTTTCCCTGTGTTTGAAGAAAAATTGAGATGGAAATGATAGACAAAAAAATTGGAATGAAACGTTCTTATTGTTCAAGTTTAATATTGGGTTCTAATTCAGCCGGCAAGACGATCAATATACTTTTTTCTAATTAGTTGCTCCGCAAAACTCAGGAGTCTGGCTGTTCTTGGGCCTTCATTTTGAGTTGCTTTTTGCCCAACGATGAAAGCAAATGTTCTATAGTCGAACTCCAGGTCCATAAACATGGATTTTGAAAGGGTTTTCGTAATAGGAGAAGTTTATCCGAATACCCGTGATGCTTTTCACAAAACGCTTTGCCGGCGGTACTGCAGATCCGTCAAGCGTAAATACGCTCAACTCGTCCCGTAATCGCAATATCTCATCCGAAAGGCATAAATTAGTATGAGCTCATCTCTATAGCCTGCGCAGATAAACTCTTAACGTAAGAAAAATCATCAACCTTTGCCAAGGGTTTTCTAACTCTGGCTTGAGTTACTTTTTTATAAAAATTTGGCGGAGGCGAGAGGTTGCGAATTCGGGAAGAAAATCTGATTTATTGTTGGGAAGCACCCTATGACAACCGGAATTTTTTAATCTAATTTGTCAGGAACGCCATCTTCAAATCAGAGCCTCATTTCTTTGAACAATTATATTGGGAATTTTTCCTTGTGATCTTGAGGATCAGAATAAATGTCGAACTAACCTCCCCCATCCTTTATTCTCTCAGAATAAAATGCCATCCTCATTAGTCTTCAAGTACATTGAGGAAAGAGTAATTATAAAAGAAATCATACAAGATACATCTACGTCAAATCCCTGATTGAGGAAGTAGTGAATTGGGATACGCCAGAAATTTACAATTGATGGAATTTTGAGGTTTAAATCAAGTTTGGAAGACAATCATTATACTTCTTTGACTTATATCTCGATACGATCCATATCCATCTCCGTAACGACTGTAAAATTTTCCAACAACAGACCCTATCGAGTCATGTATATTGGTAAATACTGCAAATGCTTTTACTCCCTCAATTATAAGATTTCTGAGTTTTTAGCATTTGTACAAAAAATATGCGCTTTTTTTTGTTTGGAAAAATCTGGGTAGATTTTGCTTCATTAAATAAGGAGTATAAAGTCTTGCTTTTAAAGCTTGGATTTGTTTGTATTGCACATCTATATCCTTACTATTAAAATTTTTGAGGTGCGAAGAAATCGAACCTCCTCTATCCTGATTTTTCCGCTTACATCGTTCGACTACGGCTGAAAGGAGTCAATTGGCCTTTTTCTAGTGTTTCTTTCCATTCTAATCCCCAGCCTTTTTCGATCTAATATTTATTATTCCGAGTTCGTAGAGCAGTCTTGCCGTATTTATCATACAAAGTGAATCAGGTAATAAATGGTAGAGCTCCCGGATTTTTTGAAGCAATAAACGCCGTGTCGCTTACCGCACTAATTCTAAATTCGTTGGCGGCTAAGACTGAGGTTTTGATTTTGACTAGGGCTTTGTGTTATCCAAATTGGAGCCTGAGTCAGGGAAAAATGATTGATAAAAACTGCCTGTTGCCGTGGGTAGGAAGCATAGGAGAAGTTTTTTCTTTAATCCACAGCATGAAAGCGAAATCAAACTCCTTCATATGACCCAACCTTGGTTTTTAAAGAACGGATCTTCTAATTTGGTGATTTTATTTTGGATGAATAACTATCAACTGGCTTGCGTCCCTTCTTGAAAATGTAATAGTCATTGAACAATTCTATAGCTTTCAAATAACCAGCTTAAGCTTTTCTTTATTAGTTTTTGGACGCCAAAGCTTTTTCCAATTGTACATATCTGGAAATCAGGTTGTTTTTTCACGAGCAAATAGGTACTTTTCTCATTTGGAGATCGGTCATATGGATGATAATCGTAATCTCGCTCCTGCGTGATTATATTCAGAGACTAAAAGGAGCGTAATTCTGGTTCGAAATCATATAATTGTAAGCATGGTATTAACCTTTAATTACGTAAATGGTAAGTGGTAAACTCCCGCTCATAAAGACAGTCGAAATAGGCTACGAGAGTTTATTTCAACAGCGGATTTGTGTTTTTAGCTTTTCAGAAATATTCGCTTGAAAATCTGGATTAATACTATTCATCGTTATAAAGTAGGGGAGTGAAGAGACTTTTACAGGGTAAGGAGTTCTCGGTGAAAGGGTTGGAATGTGTATTTTTTGTGAATAATTGATGAGAGCTCAAAGAATGGAACTTTCCTGAATTCCATAGTTGATTTGACTTAGCCACATTGAAATGAATTTAATCGCTTTTTTCGAGTGCCATTTTTTCCATTCAATAAGTTCTATTTCGATCAAGCTGACTTTTTTGAGTTCGAAGAGAAATTACGCTGGTTTGAAATAAAGAAGTGACCGGAAATTTATAAGTCCAGCAATATCACTTAAGAATAGTGGTTTCTGAGTTGATTTCTATTTCTTTGATTTCTAAATGGGAAGAATTTTCCCGATTTCGATCTTTCTACTTAATGCCTTCCAAAAAATATTTCTTTTTGTAGCGTTCAATATTGTGTAGCTCCCTGAGCCAAAGTGATGGAAAGTCATTATTTGACCGGAAGGCGCATTTTCTTGGACTATTACTTAACCCCAGAAGAAAAAATATGGAAAGAAATAATAATCCCAGTTAATCGGAAATTTCATGGACCCTTGATTTTTTTAATGGATAAAAAAATACAAGAAAAGCTTGATCTGATTTTTAACTTAAATTATGAACTTTTAATTCCAATATGTCTATTCTGAAATCAATTAGATTGGGCAAATGAAACTAGTTTTATCCTTCAAATACGCTCTATTTAGTCCAACCTGTTCTCTAAATAATTCATTCCAGTAGAATCTGAAACAGCAAAAATAAAAGTACACGTGGTAGGTATTATTCGAATGATTTGAATCATCCTGCATTTATCAAATGATGCTATAACAGAGAGTTTATTCCACTAAGTCTAATTCTACTGTCCCCCTCCACCTATATCATTTTTGATGGAAATGAGAGATAATAATTATGATAAGGGTTTTTATTTGAAGAGTTTATATTTTTTTTCAACCTAACAAGGAAGCGAATTGTAGCTATTTTTACAAGATTTTGTCCAGCCAAAACTGCAGTCATCACTCCACCTTGCTTATGTAAGCGGATTTTAGATGCAAATGAAATGAATGCAAAACATTCTGTTTCTGATTCTAAATATTGAAAAACAATGATTTTGAAGATTTCATAATATGAAAACTTCCAATCTTTCACCGAAATTTTCGGTAAACACTTTATCGGCTGGAACTTTGGATCATCTAGTTTGAATTTTTCCAAACTTGTTTTAACGCAAAAGCCATCTATCATAATAGTAGTGAAGCTGAATCTTCTTAATAGCCCTGTTTTCTTATCAACTAGATTCGGAAGAATAGAATCCATTGACTTTAGTGGTTTGTTAATTCTGACTTTAAAAGTTGATTTAATCGAAATTTGCTATCCAAGCGGCCGCCGGGATTGGGGAAAAAAATAAAAATCCTTCCTCCTTTAGGTGCGCCCTCCCCCATTAAAATTATAAAGATACTGTAGGGATTTCATTCAGATTCGTTTCGGATAGTTTGCTTCAACTTAACTGCTGAGCAGATAAGTTCACAGACAGCTGGGATTTGAAATTGTTTCTTAATAAATTCCATCCTCCCTCAAACCGAGACGTTTCATAAACAATAAATCATCATAGCTCTCCCTATAGAGAATTTCAATACTGAAAATTACGGCGGACTTCTTGTTCTCTTAGTGGAAAAGTATTTTTAAAACTGCATTACTGGAAAATCACTAAATTCCCAAAATCTAATTAATCAGCAGTATAATAAGTACGAAATAGAATTATTGAAAAATGTTATTTTCGTAGTTCTAATTGATTTTCTAAGTATAGCCAGCTTAATGGCATATTCATATAGATTAGCCGAAATAGCTTTAAGGGAATTCCAAATATCCGAATTGGATCTTGAATCTTTGGGCCTTACTAGAAAATTCGCATGAAATCCAGAATAGATGATCTTCATTAAATACGAATTAAATTGGTTCTTCAAGACATAGATCCCATTTCTTAGTTTTGAATTAGATTCCGAATCAAAACGCTGATCATTTTCATTTAACTCATTTCTTCTCTCTTTTAAAAGTTGGGTAATCATGCAATATCTGCAAGTTTATAAGTTGAATGGCTTGGTCACCAGAATACTTTTTATACTCTTACTGAGGACATTTCCGATTTAATTGCACCATCTACGTCCAGGAAACAAAACTTTGTATATGGGTTGTGGAAAAACAGCGCTTATAGTGAAATGGATAGTTTTCACCTATTTTTTGGTGACAATGGTGCTTGTCTGCGATTTGGCTATTTTCATCTTTTTCAAAAGCTTAGAAATTTTTTGAAAACCCGTCATTTACTTAGACGTAATCAAAATAGGTTGTGAGCTCCAAATAAAAGGTTCATGTAGGCCTGAACAAAGTGATCGTGTCATTTTTGACTGACTGAAATCATTTGTCTGACCAGATACACTGCTCAAAGTGAAGCCATCACTGGCGAAAACAACAAATGATTCTGAAAAAACATTGACACTTAAGATGTTCAAATGGAGACTAATTTTGTTAAAATAAAAAATGGGATTGACAATTATATATATAAAACGCAATCAGGATAATTATTTTTAATATTTTCAGTTCGACTTATCGGAATTCACTAATTAGAATCAAATTTAATTGTTTTTAAATGATTTAATTCAAAATGTAAGATATACAAAGCGATCAGCGAATTTGATGATTGTCCGGAGAACCAGTCAAAGCAATTTACTTAAGGTCCGTAAGTCCTAAGTATTAAAGTTAGTTTGATTAAATTCTGATTGGCTAGAATGCTTAATTAGGTGTTTGGAATTAAATCTCTTCTTTAAAGGGGTTTTAAGGGATTAATTTTTACCGCAGAAAGCGAAGCGTTGAACGGAGTTTCACAGAAAATGTTTTTCTCACCAACATAAAAAAACATACGTTATAAATAATTAAATCCACCTATAATATCAGCATCTGCTAAAATGATAGATAAGCGCTGACGGCAAGAGATATAACTCAGCACATAGGCCAATAGCCAATGGAAATGAATAATCATAGATATCCACGGGTTTTGCCCGAATTTGATTTCAATCGGGAATTGGGGTCAAGCCGCACAAAAACGGGTTAAGTGTGTTTTATTTACTAGAAGGCCGAGGAGAAAGATAAATTAACGGCTAAAATTCTCAAGATAATACAAGCCGTTTAAATCCGAGAACTAAACTGATCTACGCTTAGATGAGGGTGAACATTCCCACTATTGATTTGAGCCTACTTTTCTTTTTTTCTGTCACTATTTGGGCGCCAAAAGGTAACCAAAGAAGCCTTTGCCCTAATCAGCTTCAATATCGTCAAATTCCTTCAATTTGAATAACGCCTCTTTTTCGATTTGATTTCTTGGGCTTATCCTGTCCTTAAATAATTTGGCTGGATCTCCTTCTCATCGAAGGACGCTAAGCAAATTTCTTTACGGCCCGGATTTCACCACAGAAACTCAGCTTATTTAAGGGCGATCCTAACCACTGATCGATCTACACCTGAATCGACTTGCCTACATCCTGACATGGATAACAACTCTAGGAGGACTTGTGGTAATTTTAAAACACCAGAGGTGCGACAACTTTGTAGAAAAAAGGTCGTCCCAGTTTTTATTGTTTTTGGTGCGTGGAAAATGGCAATCGGGCAAATGGTCAACCCGCCAAACGGGTTAGTGTGTTTTTTTTACCATAGAAGCCGAGGAGAGCACGGAGGTTTCATTCACAGCGAATATTTTTTAATCACATAAACAACATAGTTTCCTAGTTTTTTCAAATTCAAAATAAGCAACCAGAGTGCGACAACCTTTGTAAGAAAAAAGGTCGTCCGGTATATGAGTTTTTTGGCGTAGGAATGTAATGACGGGGATTGGTCAAACCGCCCAAACGGGTTAAGGGCATTTTTTTACCACCTAGAGGCGAGGAGAGCAACGGAGGTTTCACGCGAATATTTTTTTAACACATAAACAACATAAGTTACGTAGTTTTTTTCAAATTTTCAATTAAAGCCACCAGAGGTGCGACACACCTTTGTAGAAAAAAGGGTCGTCCGTAATTCGGAGTTTTGGCGTAGGAATGGTAAAACGAGGGAATTGGGTCAACCCGCCAACGGGTTAAGTGTCGTTTTTTTAACCATAGACGCCCGAGGCGAGACATGAAAGTTTCACCCCGGGAATATTTTTACCACATAGAAAACAAAACTGCACCGAAGCTTTTCAAATTTTCAATAAAGCACCAAGAGGTGGCGACACACCTTTTGTAAGAAAAAAAGGTCGTCGGTATATGAAAGTTTTGGCGTAGGAAAGTGGCAATGGAATTTGGTCTGTCGCCAAAACAGATTGATTGTAAATTGGATTAACTTCGAGGAAAAATTTCAAGTCTGGTAGGACAACAAAGCCCAAAGGACCAAGCGGAAATCATTGATCAGTAACCATATATTTGCCAATTGAGCTCAAATCAACTCTTGAAGCAACCACCTTCCACAAGTAACTCAGCAATTGGCCGAACTGTCGCTGTGGTATGGCTCGGCAGCAATGGAATACTAATCCAGACAAAACTGTAGAAAGGCAATTGAGGCTTCCTTACAACTCCTCGAAAATCTTTCGCGTGCCTTGGATCAAATCATAGAAAGGAATTAAAAATTACAGCGAGATCCTGACAGTCCAAATATTCACGAGAATTTCTGTGCTCAACTCACTATAAATGCCGCCTTCCTTCTTTTCCAAAGCTAGTCAACTGGAGCGACTCAAACTTTCCCGCTTAGCATAAGTAAGACATACCGATCCAGTAAACAACCGGACAAATCAATGCATTGAGATGGAAAGCTGGACTAGCCATCCTGCAGGTCCTTTCCCAAGATGTTAATCAAAGGAAAGGCTTTCAAAAAATTCAATTGATGGACTTCTTCCTGAGACCTGCAAGAGGCGCATATGAATACTACAGGCACTGTAATTCAGGCGGTGCTCCATTAATCGATCCTTCTCAGCCAGAACCTTTGGGTTTGATTCTATCAATAGAGGTCGAAATTTATACGCAGGATTGAGAATAAAGGAAATGAATTTTGCTCGATGGAAATTGAAGAACACCAGTCCTAGCCATCCAGGTAGGCACTACGCAGTATAACGAAGAAAGGGAAAAATGCTTTAAGCTGAAATAATAATTTTATGTGTCTTCTGTGTGTAGCTTAAATCTTAATAAATCTTATTTAAATCGAAACGCAATGTAATAAATATACCGAAACACTGGATAAAATCAAATGACATAATTGAAGATTTGAGAAAAACAGTCCAAAACCTTCGTCTTGAAAAAAAAAAACCAAGAAGAAAAGCCGATAATAATCAACCCTAGGTGTTGGAGCTTCCTGCGAAAAGAAATTACCTGCAAATGTGGGACGAATGTAAACAGTAACTTGGAGCTAAGAGTCGCCGCGCTGGAAGAAGAAATTTCAAGCCCATCGAGAAAACTATAATTCTACACTGACATAATATCAAAGAGCATTTGCAGGAAAAAAGGCAGTACCACCCTGACATGAACCCAGCAGATACTTTTTAAAGAGATAAATTTAGATAGCATTAGGGTTTCGGCTCGATGCTATTGTTAGGAGTTTTTTTTGATAATCTAATCTTGATGCTAGCTTCTTGCAGATCCATATTAGTTTGGCAGTTACCTATTCTAAAAGCCGCCCGATGCGGTTTTCACTTGTTAATAAACATAAATCGACTCGTTCATTACATGAAAAATTTATTCTTGGGTTAAAGCCTATTTGGAGCAAGGACAAAATATCCTAAATTAAAAAGCCTTCGATTTGCAACGAAGGACTTTTTCAAAAATAAGATCAAAAGTAATTTCCAACTAGTTCAAAACAGTTACACTAAAGATTTAATTAACCTCCTATGCTGCCTTTTAGACAGCATTTATCAAACCGTTTCCCATAAAACTCATCCTTGTCTCAGGTTGCCAAGAATCAAAGTGGCTCAGATTTGGCTCATACTTAGCCTTCCCTCCACACCTGAGCAAGGATTCAATATTGGGGCCGCCATTAAGCTGTTATCACTCACATGCGCCTTACCAACCCTATGCTGAGGCAGCTGGCTGACAGCATTGAAGTTCCTTGACCATTGATAACTACCTCCCCTTGAATGAGCGCGGAGCTCTAGGAAGAACTTAAAACTGGATACCCGAAACACTTGCAACAAGTAGTGCTAATCAAGACCTAATTTGTACTAGGTCAACGGTGCATGGATCAACAATCTTAACCTCTACCAAGCAAGGCCTACTGATACCAGGACCGGAGCGCAAAAATCAACTAGAGATTTACCATGATCCTGATTGAGTCAATAATGCTGGTCGAGAAAGTTAGTTATTGATCCTAATACACTAACCCGTAGGGAACAGTAGAGCTGAATTGATAATACACATGCTGATACTAGGTGAGCCGGTAGTTTTTGAACAATTCTTTAGCAATCATCATATATTTTCCACCAATTACCGAGCTGACGCAAATTACCGTCCACCGCCATTTTTTTGATACGCATATCGGGTAGCCTGTCCACAGATCTTTTCTGTAAGCTCTAAAATGCATCTCTGAAATCACTTATCTCCCCAGTTAAATTTCTGTAATCAATAAGTTGACACCGTAAAGCTCATATTGATGATTTGGGCAAGCTTTCCTCCTGCGATTGAGGATCGCAGCATATAGGATTCCATCTAAGATCATTCAAAAGCCCTGATCCTCATTATGAACGACTTGGAGCCAATAAATGGTAAGCCTTCTGGGGCCAATACCGAACAATCACCATTTCCCTGCAGCAAGCAACATACCCTGCCACATGGGTTCCATGCCAGCATTTACTACACATCTTGATTGAAGGCAAAACCGCGAACTGTTGATCTAGAAGCTGGGCTATAATCACATATTAGGCGCATACATCTTGATGGACTGAAATGAAATCCACACATCAATGAGACAAGCGACTCTGACCCCTCTCACCGGTATACTTCCTGCATCCCATGCTGCAGGGCAGCAGTCGATAGAAAAGCAGGAAGCCCATTGAAAACCCATCAAAAAATGCCGTCCCTGATAAGTTAAACGGGGACCTATCAGCACAGTAGCCTCAAAAGGAAACTCTCACCAATCGATGGCCTCTCAGGCTCTCGGTGGTATTGTAAAATCATATCCGGGTAATGACTTCATTATCCTTGATAGCTTGTTTGCTTTTTCTGCATAAAAATCACGTTTGATCTGGAAACTGCCACTGCCACAACACGATTTCTGAGATAGGTTTTTAAACTATTTCGACCACCTGCTTTTTTTAAATGTTACTAGCTAGGTTATTCGATAGATTTTTGGCCTTTACTAATAATCAAAAATCTACTCTGTGTAATCTTCTGCCTTAAATTGGAGAAATTCGGTTTATTTCTTTTAACTCACTAAGATTGAAATTACTCGAATTGGCTTTGCTCTTTCAGAGCTTGCGCCTCGATGGGGATCCATCAACATTGCATCATACTACTTGTCACATCACAAAAACAGTAAGATGTCACCACAACTAATGCTGATAATCTGGTTTTTTTAATGTTCCACATCTTTTGGTTTTTTTAGTGAAAAAATTTGAAAATTAAATTCAAGCTGAGATATTAAACTTTGTTGTTTAACTCGCACTGATAAATAAGTAAATCCTCCTATTGGTAATCTTGAAAATCAACATATATCTGATTTAATGTACAATAATTTAAACCGATTTTTTTTTTAAAAAAAATTTTTACAGTTATACTTGAATGACAGATTAATAGGGTGAAAAAATGGAGTATTATTATAGACAGTTTCACAAACCACGGAAATCATTGGTTAGCAATGACGGTAGAGTTTAAAGCCTAAAAAGCTCATAAACAATACACATCATAACGTCTGAAACACCCAACTCTTTTTCGTCCTGCCAAACCCCAAAATTTCCCATACTGAAAACAAAACGAAATTTTGCACGAAAGAGCGAAAAATAATTTTATTTCCCGCAGAGAAGACAAAAATATTTAAGATCACAAATCCGAAAAAAAATTACAGTCAAATACTATTTTCACCATCATTTTTCATGTTTCTTCTTTTGAGATTTGCGCCCACAAGGGGGCCTACGATGAGGGCAAGATTATTCCCTGTAAAAGACCATATATATTAATATACAAAGGAAGCCCAAGCATAAAATCAGATCAAAAAGAAGTTGTGCAATTTTCAAAGCCTACCGCACATAGCCAAGTGGGCCAACCACGCCTAAACCACATATTTAACACTCAGACGCTGTTCAAATATAATCTACTGCTTCTTGAGATCAGTCGGCTTAGCAGCTACTATGAATTTGCTTAGATAAAACTCTCTTCGCCGCGGCGAAGGGCAAAGGGGGAATTTCTTTTTTATGCAGCTGTGCTCTTTTTATAACTCGGTGTCTAATCTGGTTTTTGGTTCTGGCCTGAAGGATTCCAAATTAGGATAATTAGTGTGTCCTCCAACACATATTCATATTCAAACTGATTTTTTAAATTGAATGTATGTGAAAATGGAGCACAAAATCCAAAAAAACAAGTTTAGAATCTGGGATTATGGTTCCCAGTTTTTAGAAAGTCAGTCATCTCAAAATTTTTCTATGTAGCCAATAATTTTTTTTGTATCTTATATGCGTAGTTAAAATTCTATAATCTTAAAAAAACTGACATGGATAAAAATTAGAAAAAGTTGAATTTAATGATAAATATTCTAAATGAAATTTGAAGATTTGAGAAACAGCCAAACCTCCTGTCTTGGAAAAAAATAAACCAAGATAGAAGCCGATAAATATCAATTAGTGTGGGGCTTCTGGAGAAAAACTACCCTGAAATGTGGGCAGATGACGATAGCAATCTGAAATTTTTAGTCTCCTGCATTGGAAGAAGAATTTTCAAGGCCTTATCGAGATAAAATACTATGACGATTAAATAATATCAAGGCTTTAAACAAGACGCCGAATATGTGGAAAGTAAGGTTGGTGCACTGATGCTTCGTTTTAACCTTAGATCCGTCTACCGTGACGTAGCCCGCCCGGAATTATAATCTAAAGTTATTGGAGCTAGCGAATCATTGGTACATAGCAGGAGCAAAGGTCTTGGCAAGCACGAGAAAGGAGAGAACCCAGACCTAAGTCCTTTTCTAAATCCACTGAAAATTTGAACTTGATTGTTTTGAATTCAGTCCGCAATAACCTATTGCATTAATATCCTCACACCCAAAGCTTCAAATGCAGAACCTATTCAATTCCCTAATCTAAAACCGTTTAATGCTCAGCTGGCTAGCTTTTCTTTGCCCCAAGCTATCGCACAAGAGGGCAATTTATCCCTCGAACAGCCCAATGGAGCCAAAAGCAATCTTACTAACTCGGACAGGCGGGTAGAAGATCAACCGCCCCAGAGACCTGGTTTCGACAGTGGGTGAATCCGATGGCCAGAAAACATCTCCATGGCAAAACTTCTCCTTTCCTTCCAGAACTGGCAAAGGGAATGGAAACAGCCGTCATCGTAAGCACCGGGAGGCGGGTTTCATTTGGCCTGTCTATGGGGTAATGAAGGCCTTGGGAAGTAGCGGAGCACTGGCAAAGCAGGGAATTAAACATGCTTTGTATGAAATAACAGACTTTAACCCGACGGCCTGAGAACACTCGATGATTTTTTCTTGTCTTGCGATGAATCGCCCCAGACCCTGCTCCAGCCTCCTGCAGCGACGGAACAAGCCCGCTACAGCTGCACTTCTCCCTTAACAACGAGACCCTTTTCCACCAACTTGGAGGACGCCGCGAGGACTGCTTATAGCGATGATTGCTCAATCGGGCAATGCCGAAGGGAGTGTAGCCATGCATGGTCAGTCCCGGCCACCTGCCGAAAAACCAATCAATGCCTATCTTGGAAGGCTTCCACGCCCATTCCGGCTGCCCGATTGACAATCATCGCATAAGCAGCCTCGGCGTCCTCACAGTTTGGTTGGAAAGGTCCTCGTTGTAAGGAGAAGGTGCAGCTTGTTAGCGGCTGTTCCCGTCGCTGGCAGGCAGCAGACTGGAGCAGGTCTGGGGCGATCACTCCCAAGCAAAGAAAATCATCGAGTGTATCAGGCCGTCGGGTAAAGTCTGTATGTTATCAACGTACAAGAGGCAGTAAATTCCTAGCCTTCTTCGCAGTGCCATCCGCTACTCCCAGCCTTCATTCGCCCATAGACAGCCAATCGAAACCCGCCTCCCGGTGCTACGAATGGACGGCTAGTTCCATTCCCTTTGCAGGTTCTGGAAAGGAAAGGAAGTAAGTGTTTTGGGATGGAGAATGTTTTCCTGCCATCGGATCACCCACTGTCGAAAACCAGGTCTCTGGGGCGGGTTGATGCTTCTACCCCGCCTGTTCCGAGTAAGATTGAGCTTTGGCTCCATTTGGGGTTTTTTTCCGAGGGGATTACCCAGGTCCGTTTGTTGGCGGATAGCTTGGAGCGCAAAAAGAAAGGCAAGGCCTGAGCAATAAAGCGGTTTAGATAGGGAATTGAATAGAGTTTCTGCATAGAGCTTTTGGTGTAAGGATATAATGTCAATAAGGTTATGCGGACTGAAATTACAACAATTCAAGTTCAAAATTATATC
>Ga0163217_1046351_pt1 | contig 17086 bp, 24 predicted proteins | sample SynspAceP_FD_185933 | JGI IMG/M metagenome (GOLD analysis project Ga0163217, IMG submission 185933) | Saline lake microbial communities from Ace Lake in Antarctica - Synechococcus sp. Ace-P (PacBio error correction) | ecosystem: Environmental > Aquatic > Non-marine Saline and Alkaline > Saline ...
ACACGAGAGAGATTCCGGGACGCCCATGGGGCTTCCGAGAAGAGAGCCTCACGCAATGCCAGGACCATAGAGGCCCAGAAAGGAATCCGGCCCGCCACCTCCGAATCCCCCCGAAGCCGGCACTTTTAAAGACATGGTCTGCACAGCCAGCAGTTCTCCAACCGCCCGATACCCCCAGATCCACCAACCGACACCCACCCGCCCCCGGAAATCTGGACGCACAACCGAAGGCACCGGCGGGTGGAATTGTGCCCCTGGCTGCGCCAGCGTGGGCACCAAGGCCGGCAAAACCGAACACGGCGTCAGAGAGTATAAGACCACCCTGGGGCCCAGCCACCCTGGTGTCGGTGGCGGTCGAACCGAGGAGGAGAACAGCCCGGCTCACGCAAAACCAAAGCATGCAGGGGCAGCCATTGTGCCTGGGCCCCCACAAAATTCCAAGGGATCGGCGCCGGTTTTCGTACCCGATATCCTCGACTTCAGCCTGTGGATCGGGTGGAAGCCCGTCAGCAGAAGAGGCCGTGGAGATGGCCTCGGCTGGCTGATGCGTGGGGAAAGGCATCCTGGCGGGATCTCCTGCGGAGCGCCACGTGGCGGCCCTTTGCTCTGGCCCGCCGAAGCGGCCTAACGCAGGCAAACGACGTTGTTGGTGCTGCCCGGATGCCGGCCGAGCGCTAATCCTCAGCTCTGTGCTGTTTTGAACGGGGTCTTCGATCGCTGGCCTGTGTCGCTTGGTGTGGATCTGCCCGTCAGTGGTCAGGCAAGAGCGCGGCAGTTTGCTCGCTCCTGGGCCCACGTTAAGCTTCGCCGAAGCATCCCCTAGGCGTTCTCTCCAGCAGCACGATGGCCGCCCATTAAGCGCTACCAGCGGGCAACTCTGTGCCGATGATCGCGGCTTTTCGGCTGGAAGGTCTGAAAGCACGGCACGGGCTTGCTCCGCCTGGGCGGTGGGTGACAGGACGGGCGGCCTTCGTTGGCCATGGCCACGGGTCAAGGCCCAATAGGGCGCAGCACTGGCCCACAGGGGCGCATTATCGGCACGCCGCCCTCCTGGATCCGTAGCTCCCAGCCCGACGCGCGGCGCGATTTCAGTGAGCGGCGCTGGCGAGCACACCGCGGTGAGGTCCCGCAGGCGCATGCACGGCACCCTTCGCCAGCAGCGCCTGCATCCGCCGGCAGGGCGAGGCCAAAATCAACTTTGCAATCTAGGAAGGCCCAGCTCCTGCGTGCGCAGGATCGCCACCCCGTGGCGTCCCAGATGCGCCACTCACAGGATCTGCGTCACGAAGCTGAACCGCAGTGGGCCGATGGCGGGACCCGGCCTCCTGGCGGCCCACTGGGCGCTGGTGGTGATGAAAATGCCAATCGCCCCCTTGCCCGCTCCAACCACCCTTGGTGTCGCCGGTCACTCCAACCGTGAACGCGCACGTCCGCAGCCACTGTGCGGATGGCCAGCCACATGTGCCCGAAGGCAGGGCCCATCCCAAGCTTCCTCCAGGAAATCAGAGCCAGGCTGAGGCGCCAAGGGGCATGCGCTCCACCATTCGCCAGGTCGTGACGGTGCGATTCACCGCCAGCTCGGCCAATGTCGCCGCCAGGGAAACCAAGGCCCGCACCACATAAGAGTCGTGGTGAAGGCCAGTGCTCCCAGGCCCACAAGCCAAGCGTGGCATGCATCGTGAAGACCCCTCATCGCGGGACCGAAGGCGGCACAAACAGCTTACCCTCAATCAGCCGCTGGCTGAAGCCGCCCGCCACCATGGCCCATGCTGAACCCGTTCGGCGGATCTGAGGGCAATGGCAGCCGACTCCGTGCATGATCTCCATCGCTCAGGGCACCCCGGCTGCAGCGCTGCCGTCGTCCGTTGGCGAATAGTGCCAGTAGTCGGCGCAGGCCGCTTCCGCAGAACACCATCGGTGCCCCCAGCGGCCGCTCCGGCGTGCAGGCCACCCGAGGAGGCAGTCTGTGGGGCGGTCCGGCCCTGCCACGAACCGCGCCCGCTGAGCAGGAATAGAGGGGCCTGCCTAGAGAGGCTTGTGGGATTCCAGGAAAGACCGGCTTGCATGAAATCGGTAGCAGAGGGCGTCGTAGGTGCCGGCCGCAGGGCGCAGACCGCTGGCAAGGGAACAGCGCCAAGGGCCACGCCATTTCCTGTCCACCGGCTCGAACACCCGCGCGATCAGGCCGGGCCGCAGCGTTTCCCTGCGGCGGGCTGGGCGCGGGTATAGGTCGTTCTCCACCTGCTCTCGCCCGCTCCAGCTGCCGCACGCAGCACAAACACTCCCCTCCAGCAGTCCCCCGCTCGGAAACCCGTGACGCGACCACCCCGGCACGCGGAAGCGTTGCAAGATCGGCTTCCAGCTCCTCTGCTACCCATCACCGCACAGACGTGGCCAGCGGCCAGGAAGCCCTGCCACACGGCCTCTGCCGGAGCTGCCAGCAAACGCCTCCATCGCCGGGGGGATCCGCCATGCACCCAAGCAGAGCCAAGTGTTAAGGCCCGCGACCCGCCAGGCCTGATGGGCCCAGCCAAGGCGGTGGCACGGCGCTGTGGTCTGCGAAGCCCATCCGCGAAGAACACCACACGGCACCTGGATGAAAATCTCGGGCGATGGCAAGCAAACATCGAGGGGTGAAGCGATCGACCCCGGACATCTGGCGCTTCGCACGCTGGTCCAGCAGGCTGCGGCCCCGCCGATCCCGGCACCCGCAAGCATGTCGCCGTAGGAGCAAGAGAATCACCCCGGGGCTGTGGACAGCTCCAGGGCCCGATCATCCCGCCGCCCGGCGTGACGCAACCGGGCCCAGCCGGGTCCCGTGAATGCAGCTCCAGACCATCGGCAGCAACGGTCGAGACCATGGGCGCAGGATCGCCGTGGGTCTGCCGCCGCAGACCTCCATCAGGGTCCCGTGGACGCGTGGTGGCCGCGCGCAGTTCGGCGTGAGGCGGCCGCACCCGCTCCGGCCCGGCGGAAGGGCTTCCAGCAGGCGCTCACAGATGGGTGCCTTAGAGCGCTGCCGGCTGGACTGGGTACTGTCGCCTCGCACGTACTGGCCCGCTCGAAAAGCGGCGCGGGTCGGGGCAGCGCCGCTGCTCATGCAGCCCCCGCAAGGTCCTGCACGGGGCGTAAGTTGTGCTGTTCGAGCAGCCAGTGAGCCGGTTTCCAGCTGCCGCAAGCTGACCGGGGCCATGGCCAGCAAGTCCCGACACCACCCCGATGGTGACGCTGGCCCCACCATCAGCAGCCTCACCACGTCGGGCCGTGGGCACGCCGCCGCTGGCGCGAAATCCCAGCGGCACCTGGCCTTCTAACAGGCGCGATCCAATCGCAGTCGGCGGGCGCAGATCGCAGCAGAGCTGAGCAGCACATTGAAAGACATGTCTCAAGGGCTTCGATGTCGATGTCAGGCTGAAGAAGCGGTTGAAGCACACTAGTCGCGAGCACCGGCCTGGTGGAGGCGACGGGCGAAATGAGCCAGGTTCGTGAGCTGGGGCTGAGCTTTAAAACGGCCACCGGCAGACGGGTGGCCGTGCAGACCGTGACACGATCGCCAGCTGCCTCTTCCTCCAGTTCGCCGCCGCTGCGCTCGCATCGGTAGGCACGGCCGTAGAGGTTGAGCTCGATTCGCCTGCGCACCGGCCTGCTCGATCGCCCGCACCGGTGCCCCGGCCCAGTGGCCGCCTGCCGTTTTTTCCGTTGAGGCTGGCGATGATGGGGATGTCCACCCGGCGGGCGTGGCGCTTCAATCTCCCTGCAGTAGCCCGCGATGCCGAGGTGCGTGGGGGCATTGGTCTGCACAAGCCACCGGATCAGCAAAAACTCTCGCTGCCAATGCTGCTGGTGGTGCTCCCATTCCTGCCAGTCGTGCGTCGATCTGCTCGAGGAAGAGTGGAATGAAGCACCACGGCCGCACGCCCTGCTTCAGTCCAGGCGCGGGATCAAGTCGGGGTCAGCACTGAGCGGCGCGGCGGCCCCGACCACCAGCGGTGAGGAGAGGGGCAAAGGCCAGTAGGTGGTAAGCGAGGTCCGGGGCTCGTTCATGGGGGGGCTCCCTTGCTGCCCATCCGCCGGGGGCGGCGGCGCGGGCTGGTCACTGGTGCCAGCGCTTGGAGGGCTTCAGCCCTGGCCTGTCGTGTCCAGGCACCGGGCCGGTCAGGATGGCTATAGCCCAGCAGGCGGAAAGCGGTTTTCGCCCGCCATCCGCTTCGGCCCAATGGCCAGTTTTCGGTTCAGGGCAAGTCGAGCGGGAGCGGATTCTCGCCCCGCTCGCTGCGGCGTGGTCGTGGGCGGTAGAGCAAGCCAGCCCCGCCCCAGAGTCCACGGCCCGCTGCTTGTGCGTCATCCCCTGGGCATGTCGATGCCATGGGCGAGTATTGCAGTGGGAAATAGGCCAGATCAAACGAGGGCCCCGGAATACGACCTCCGCCTCCAGGAAGGTAGGCCCCGCAAGGTCCTGCTCCTGGGAGGCACCCATGGCCACGCTGCCCGTAGAACGTGGCCGTAGGTCATCCGCCATCAGGCCCCGAATCCCTCTTGGCGGTGGCCTTGCCGCCGCTGGCGAATTTGGCCACCGGCGGCCCAGCGGCGTCGCCTTCGACATCTGGCCCGCGGTGTTTGGATACACCTCGGTGTCGAGCACCAGGATGTTGAACGTCGTGGCCGCCGGCCAGCACGTGGTCGAGGCGCCGTAGCCCGATGTCATAGGCCCAGCCGTCGCCCGCCGATCATCCAGACGCTTAGCGTTTGACCGCAAGTCGTCGGCCAGGTCGTTTTGAGGGCGCCTGGTGGGGGCGTTGGCCTCTCAGCCACTGCCGCAGCTCCACGACCCGCTGGCCTTGCTCGAAAATTGCCCGCTCATCGTGCCTGGTCAGCCTCCAGCAGGCCCTGACGCAGAACCGGCGGGAAGGCCGGGCGTGTCGCGCAGCAGCTGGGCGGAAGATACGCGGCGTCTGGTCGAAGCCGAGCGCGGAAACCGATGTCCGACTCGGCTTGTCTCCGAACAGGGAGTGGACCAGGCGGGCTCGCGGCCGTTTTACGGTGTGGAGCTCCAGGGCGTGGTGGGAGGCTGCCCGCCGTAATCGAGGGGCGCCCGTGGCGTTGGCCACACACCATGCGATCGCCGAAACAACTGGCTGCGAGTTGATTAGGGGTTTCGCCCAGCCGGCGCAAGGCGCCGGAGAAATTCGAACAGCCGGCTCCTGAGGTTGCTGCTGATTGACGTGGGCCAGGTGAGGGCGCCCGCGCTCGGTTCGGCCAGGGAGAGAAGAAGTCCAGTGGCCGCCGGGCCTGCTCAGCGTCAGGGGGCGCTGGCCGGTCCATGTTGGATCGCCTTGCGGGCGGTTCGGCGGTTGCGGGCCGGGCCCAGACCTCCACGCAGAGGCCGCAGCCGGTGCAGTCCTCGGTCGGCCAACCTGCAAGGGTGAAGCTCTGCCCTCCTGCCCAGTGGTGGTCGCGGGCCGCGGCGTGGGCGAAGCCGGCCGGGCGTCCCGCCAGGTGCGGCGGGCTTCCACCACCTTGGCGCGGATCCACGGCGTGGGGGCAGACCATCAGCACGCACTTGCCGCACTGCAACGCAACACCTCGGTGTCCCCCAGACCGGCACGGATTCGGCGATGTTGCGCTTCTCGAAGTCCGGGGCGGTGCAGGTGCGAAAGCTGCCGTCGGCGGCAGGCGCTCACTGGGCAAACGGTCGCCCTGGCGGGCCAGCGTTGGGGGGCGATCAGCCGGCGTCAGCGCAGCGGATGCGCCGCCAGCGGAATCGGTGGCTGGGGCCTGGCTTGGATCTGCGCAGCATGCAGCGCTGGCTCGGCTCGGTCGACCTGCGATCGGCAAACCTCTGCAGGCCGGGCCGCTGGCTGTCGACGCCTGGAGATTGGTCCTCCACGTGCGCCCCCCTTGGCGGCATAGCTGTGGCGAATGCTCTCGGACGCCTCAAGCGCCTGTGTTGCGGCAAAGCAAACATCGGCCCAGGGCAAAGAAGCAGGTCTGCATCAACCGTGTTGGATGCGCCCCCGCCAGCCCCAGCTCACGGGCGATTGCCCGTGGCGTCGATGCTTTGCAGCCGTCAGCTGGCTTGGCGGCGGATCGCCTGCCGCACCGACGCCGGCAGCCGCAATCGCACACCTCTCTGGGGGAAAGGGCTGTTGAGCACAATGTGGCCCGCCGGGCAGGGCCGCTTCAGCAGATCGAAGCGCCCAAGAAAATCCATGGTGGCAGGTCCACCAGGTGGGCCTGCTGGCACCAGGGGGGGGTTTGGGCCCCCCCCCAAGGAAAAAAAGTGGATCGGGGTGCGGTCTGACGCGCAGTGCGAGACGGTGACTGCAACCCTGATTCTTCGAGTCGTAGACGAAGTAGCCTGGGCGTAGAATCGGTGTGATTCAACCGATATTTTTGATCGCGCTTCCTTGTTGGCGCGACGCCTGCGTCGAGCCGAGGCCAATAGACGATGGCGCAAAGTCGGCGGCCTTCGGTGCAGAAGCTGGCGTCCCACCGCAGCGAGAGGCGCTTGGTGTGACGTCCGTCGGTGATGCCGACCGGTGGAGCGCCCGGTGGATCGGCGGGCCAGGGCGCGCAAGACCGCCTTGACCATCGCTGGGGTGAATCTTTTGAGGCCAGGCCATAGCGGCCGCCGATCAAGGCGCGTCCGGGCCCGGGCTTTCGGCCCAGGGCCTGCAGCAGGGCCCTGGCCCACAATCGAGCAGGAGGGGTTCGGCGCCGCTGCCGGTTCCTTGCAGCGAATCGAGCAACGGCAATCGCCCGAATTCGATGGCGGCAGGGCGGCGATCAGGGCCGGTGGTATCGAGCGGGGCGGAAACAGGCCGCCCTTCAGCAGCCCCACCCGCTCGCCGGCGGCGTTGAGCGCTTCCACGTTCCTGGGCGGTTTCAGCGCCGGAGCCCATCAGCACCAGCACCCGCCTCGGCATCGGCGGCACCGACGTAATGAACAGGTGATAGGCGCGGCCGGTGAGGGCCAGCAAAGGCGTGCCATCCCTCTTGAACGATCGCGGGGGCGGCGGCGTGGAAGGGGTTTGGCGGCGCTCGCAGGCCTGGAAGGCACACGGGTTCTTGGCCCTGGTGCCGCGATCACCGGGCGGGGGATGAGCCGTCCGGCGGCGGTGGCGGCCAACCAGCTTTCCTGGGCACCAGGCTGCCAGCTACGGCGTCATCGATCAGCTCCACCCGCCTGGATCTCGTGGGAGGTGCGGAAGCCGTCCGACAGAAGTCAGGAACTGGGAGCCGGCGCGCAGGCTGGCGGCGGGGGGCGATCGCGGCGAAGTCGCCCGCCTCCATGCACCGAGCGCCGAGCAGACAGGGCGCACCGCTGCCGCGGTGGCATCACATCCGCCGTGGTCAACCGAAGATCGATGAGGCCGGCCCCGCCAAGGCCCGCTTGAGGCCACATGCAGCACGGTGGCGGTGAGTTCACCGGCGATTTTGTAGAGTTGGGCCCAGCATCACAGCAAAACGCCCTGCGAGCGGTTGAAGGTGAGGCCACGTCCCCGCCCTGCAGGGCACCATGCAGCAATCCCCGGCGGCGCGCCCTCGCTCTGTAGTTCGATCACCTGCGGCAACGCTTGCCCCCAGAGGTTGGGGCGGCCGCCCTGCGGCCCAGGCGTCGGCCCCATTCGCCCATCGGCCGTGCCGGGGTGATCGGGTAGATCGCCATCACCTTCGTTGAAGCGGTAAGCAAACGCGGGCACCGCCTTCGTTGCGTCGATGCTGGCGGTGGCTCCATCAGGCTTGCCACCACGCTGAGGGCGAAGCCCACGTGCACCACAGCTGATCGCCCAAGGCGGGTCCTCGGGCAGCAGGCCAGGCCTCACCTGGCGCTGACGCCACCCGAATCCCACCAGCCCCAAAGCGCCATAGCGCGCATCAGCCTGAATGGAAGGGATCGACAGCGACGCCAGGGGGTTGGCCGTCTTCAATGGCGAAATCAGTTCACCGGGTAAGGCCAGACACATCGCGGAAGCTCCGGCAAGAGGTGGCCGCTCCGGGGTGGGACGGCCCTTCTTTGTTAAGGTCGCTGTTCGTTTCCGCCTCAGTGTTGCGAGCCCTTAACAGAAACTGGCAAGCCGCCAGCAGCTGGCCGAGGGCCAGTCCGCAGTCCATTGCAAGGGACCGTTGGGCCAGAGTGCCTTCGAACTGCCGGCCCTGCCTGCAGGGCAGTGGCGGCGAGTTTTGCAGCAGCAGCGGTTTCTGGAAGCAGCCCCCCGCCAGCAAGCAGGCGCCGCTCGCCGGGAGTGTCTGAAAAGGTTTCGGCCAGCGCTAACCAGCAACCCGGCAGTGCCTGGTGGAAGCTCAGGGCGATGGCGGCACCGCACGCCGCGGTCCCGCGGTCGCGAGCAGGGCAAGTGAGGTCAAGGGGCTGCCAGTGATACTTGTCAGGGGCAGTTCGGATTGGCCGGATGCGTGGTTTCGCTGGCGGGGCCGATCGCAGGGTGTAGGGGCCGGCTCGTTCGAATGCTGTGGCTGCGAGCAATCCCCTTCCCAAGGCGGCCGCCTCCAAACGCAGGGCGCTGGCCTTCGAAGCTGCAGGATCTGGATCAGGCCCAGCAGGGAAGGCACCGCAATCGAAGAGGCGGCCGAATCTGAGCAGAGCGGCGCCAATGCGGGCCGCCGCGGCGCAACAGGGCAAGCAGCACTCCGCTTCTCCTCAGCACTGAAGCGGAAAGATGCTGCGGGAGCTATCGCCGATAGCGGTTGCCTAGCACAGCCCAGGCGCGCGGCGTGGTCACGCAAAGGCCGGTGTGCCGCCGGGCAACGGAAACGGCCCAGCTGGGCGCCAAGGCGCTGGAAAGTCGGGGCCGGTGGGTCCCGGTGCGGCCGGCCCAGCCAGGCACTCACCGCCCAGAGGCTGCGTCGCCGCCGGTTAAGCCCAGCGCCATCCCCGGCCACCCCAGCAAAGCGGTGGGACGAGACCGTGCTCGCCGCCAACTTGCAGCAAATGCTGGTGAATGCTGCCACCGGCAGTAGTGGGCACGTCCTGCCTGCCGCCGCCAGTTCCTGCACCGATCCGCGCGAGAACGTAGGCGGGGTGGCCATCGACCACAAAGCGCGGGCGTGAAAGGCCGAGCGCCAAAGGCGCTACTGAAGGACCTCTGCGCAAGCCGCAGCTCAACGCGAGGCGTCGAGGTCGCCCAGGTGGGGGCCGAGCCAGCGCGAACTGCCGGAGGCCGATCGCCAAGGCGCCCTTGACCTAGCGCCCATGGCGACCACACCGGCCAAGCGCATCCGGTGGGGTCAGCAGGCGGAGAGATCGAGCGTGGTGGGCTGTGCCGCGGGCGTGGCGCACCCGCAGCGGCCGGCCCGACCGCCAGGCTGCAGGCCACGCTGTCGTCGACGGGGTTTGGCGATCGGGCGGTTGTGGACCACCAAAACCATCGGCGATCGTCCCCAGCTCGCCCCACCCGTTTCGGGAATCGCGCAGAGCGGTTTACACCGGAGCGGTTGCCCGTCTGGGCGAACAGCGCACGCCCAGTTCCCGCAGCAGCAGGGCGTGCAACGGCTGGCGGGGCAGCATCACCCAGCAGGGTTTGCCCGGGCCACGTTTGGCGGCGATTGGCGGCATCGCTTCGGCGGCCGGACTGCCGCAGCAACACGATCGGCGGCCGCGGGAGGTGAGCAGCGCTCTTCCTCGGGGCTCAGCCCGCAGTGGCGCCGTAACCAAGCCAGATCGGCGCCAGCCAAGGGCAAAAGCTTCTCGGTCGACCCTTGCCCGTCCGCAGCTCAGCCAACCGACGCCTCCCACTCCGCCAGGCAGAGCAACTGGAACCGCCGACCCCAGCAACGCCAGCGATCGCCCCGCCCGCAATGCGACTCGCCGCCGTCAGGCAGGGGCTGACAGCCCCGTGCTCACGTGGATCGCTCAGCCGCGGCTCAAGCGGCCGCCTCACACTTCAGGCGGGGGCCGCAAGCGGGCAGCCCGGTCTGGGCGTGAAAGCGGCGTTGGCGGGATCGGTGTATTCACCCGCGCAGGCAGGCAAGAGGAAAAAGGAGGCCCAGCGACGTGTGGCGCCCGCTCGAACGGCAGGGCCCGCAGGAATGCTGAAGCGGGCTCCGCAGTGGGCGCAGCTGGTGAAGGCATAAGCCGCAGGGCGGCTGAAGGGATCGACGCAGCTCCGCCAGGCAGGTGCGCAGGGGGCCAGACGGCGCACGCAGAGCGGTGGGACTTGACGCGCTGCGGAGGGCGGCCCGGATCTGGAACCCTGAATCTGGCCGAGAGCCAAGGCTGGCAAACCCACTGCTGCTCCAGGCGATCGAGGCGCCTGTGGGAAGGCCGCCTCCTAGATCGAGCGCTCAGAAAGGATGAGAGTGCCCCCCGCTTCTCCCCCTCCAGCTCCAGGCAAGACACCGGATGGGTGTTCTTCGCACCCAGCCCGCCAACGCCCAGGACGCTGGCCAGGCGGTGCCAACGAACGGACGGCAAGCCCACCCCCTGCACCAGCCCTCGACCTCAAGCCGCAGGCGCCGCTGCCCGGCGGGGTCATTGCCGCTGGTGGCTGAGCCAGTGCCTCAGGCGCCGTCAAGGCCGACGCCACTGGCGGGCCCGAGACTTCGAAGATCGCGCCTGCGTCACCAGCCGGCCAGGTTTGGCGTGGGCCGCGCGTGGATCGAAGCCCGACCGCTTCGGCATATCGACCTTGTTGATCACCACCACATCGCGGATTTGAAGGGCCGAGGTATTTGAGCGGTTTATCTTCCCTTCCCGTGACGGCTGAGAGCAGCAACCAAAGCTCGCAGGCTGCTCGCCAGAATCAAAAAGCGGTGGGCAGACCAGATTGCGACGTTCTCGATCAGCAGCAGATCCATGCCCTGGGGCCTCGAGTTGATCAAGGCCCGCCCCACCATCGCCGCCTTCCAGATGACAGAGATCACCGTCTGGATCTGCACGCCCGGGCGCCGCGCCCGCAGAGCAATGGCGTCGTTGTCGGTGCCAGATCACCACGATCACCCCACCGGGGCCGGACCCACTGGCGGGCGAGGCTGCTCCAGCAGCGGGTTTTCCCCGGACCCCTGGTCCTGAGAGCACATCAGCACCAAGCAGCCGGCGGCAGCGAAGCGCTCGCGTTGCGTTCCGCCGCTTGCGTCGTTGGGTGGCCAGCAGGTTTGTGCGAGCTGGACGGTTGGCCGGGTGGGCTGGCGCAGAGCAGTGGGAAGCACATGGCCCGGTGGGAGCAGTGCTTCCAGTGTGGACAGAGTAGGGGGAGTGGCGGCTACGACTTGATTTGTCGTTCGGCAAACGAGGTGCTGAAATGAAAACAGGCGAGAGAGATTGTGGAGTTCTGGGCCAACTCGCTTACGCCAAAGCATAACGCAACCCCGAAGCCTTCGCCGTGGCGCTTCAAGGCCGGAGGCATGCTGCGACGATAGGGCAAAAACTAACCACCGATAATACGCTCAAGAATTCTCACTGGGACACGGGTGGCAAACAATGGGGCTTAAGGCCCGATGAAGTTCGGGAGCAGGTCTTTTGAGATCCTGGCCGACGTGTACAAACGTGTCGTCTCGATGCTTTCAGCGATGCGAGCGAGGGTCGAATCGAGCACGGCCGCTCTGGAGGATCTGCAAAGAATCTCAGTTGAACTCTTACGAAAAGGAACGCCAAGGCGCGAAGTCTCTGTATCGATAAATATGGGGACAGCTGTTTGCGTTGCGCCTCAACTTCGGGCAGCAAGACGGACCTCTTCGCAGAGGATATATTATGCTCACCATCTGAATACCTCTCGCTGAGCTTGGTTCGAGTATGAAGTTGATCAGAAGAAGGATCTGCGCCTGTGAAGGTTGGGTGCGACACGACTTGAAGACGGACGTTCCTTCCGCTTACGCTGCTTAATGTCAAACGTTTCAAAGGATCGACAAAACCTAAAGCAAAGTTAGCTTCGCCGATCAGGCATGGATCAGTTCTTATACTAACTTTCTGCGCGCTACATCGAGCCATTGCAGCAATAAAAAGCAGTAGATTCAGTCGGGAAAAACAGCAAAACTGGAACGCTTCCGGCCCTGTTTCTATATGGCTAAAGCAACCAGTGCGGTTTTTTTGACTGAGGCCAGCCATGGCCCAGAGGCTCGGGATTCGCGATTTTGTATCGATACTAACAGTGTTTATGCGGACGCCCGCATAAGATGCCTGGATCGTGCGGAGGGTAATCAGAACCCTGGACAAGACAGGGTCTTGCCATGTGCCAGCTGGCATCCCCGGCTTTATTCTTCTAATAGATCAGGAAGGGATTTTTTATGCGGATCCGTCCAATTAGCGTATGTGCTTCAGAGATGGTCAGCCACTAGCATTAACGTATCTTGGTCAGACTTCCGCATCCTTCATCCCACTTTACACCTTGGATAGGATGGGCAACCCATTCATTAGACCTGATTATCGGCGTGGCGCAATAAGACCATTGACCTAAGACAAGTGACGCAATCTCTTGTATAAGCGATGGAAATTTCTCCCAGCCTCACTGGCATTGAGTTTGTAGTCATGGTATTGCCAAAATCAAAGATCGTCAGCTCTCGCTCGAAAGACCAATTTTCCAAAGAAGACGCTCACCACGTTCGCGCCGATCTTACCAACAGCGTACGGTCTGGCGATAGGCGGCAGAAGCGCTTCATGCAATGATGAACGGTTTGGGATCGATAACCAAGCTGGCAAATGACATGACGTATCCAGGCCTTTTTGTACTATTCACTTGCCTGCGACGCTAAAAGAAGCCGGCAGTTCTTTTCGGGAGCGCGGGTGTGGTCCCTCTTCATCGTCCCACGCGACAAGCCATCGCGGATGATGCTGTCACTGCGCATGGAGGCATTGCAGCAGTATCGGCGCCAATCTCACGTCATGCGCCGATGTCGCAATTTGAATCGTCCTTCTACTGGCTCCCATCCAGCCAACTCCTCTTCACGTATAAGCCGGCTGCTTGCCGACGGACGCTTCTCACGGAAAACGGCGTCATCCGCATCTGGTGTTTGCCAGCGATGAAGATCTTTTCCAAATCATACCGATCTGGTTCCGTGAATCCGTTAGTAGCGCGATCTCCGCATCGAGTTGAGCGAGAGTCGGAAAGCAGAAAGATTGGAAACGACATTTGAGTGCCCTGCCATGACACGGCTGGAAGCGGTCTATTTGTTTCACGATGACGGTCCAGGGAATCCGCGCGGGGCCATGCCGGAGGCCCTGAGTGATGTCGTGCCCAGAAGCGATACCACCATGCGGTTGCCCACCGGCGGGAACTGGGCACATAGCCTCGAAAACAGGCCCGCCTACAAGGGCGATCGGGGGGAGCATGCGTGCGAAAAGAAAACTCACTTCAGCCAACAGCGTTCACTGCGCGAACAGCGCAGGCTCGCTGGGAGAAATCCCGTCGCCGCCGCCACAAGCCGTCACGCTTGTACGGGATATTTCAGCTTACCTCTATCGTTGCGTTCTCGGCGCTCAAATGTGTTCGACGTCAAACGGCAACCTTGCCGTGATCGACAACAGGCCGAAGCAGGCCTCACGGCGGCCTTGCGCTCTTGGAGGAACTAAACGCACCAACCGCCTCACCGCAGCGGTGGCAAAAATCAGTGCGCGCCTTGCGGACTGTTCCATTACTTGATGTTGCTGCGGAGGTTCGTCAACGCGTGCAAAGCGCTGCGATCGACGATGAAAGCCTTGAAGGCGTACTGTATCGCTTGCAAATGGGGCAAGGTTTTTTCAGGAAGGTCAGAAATTCCGAGCGAAAAGAAGGCCCAAGAGCAAGAACAATTTGCCTGGAGATCGCCGAGGGCCTACATCGGAGAACTTGGAGGATGGTTCGGAAAGCCGTCTATGGCCCGCTCCGAACACCATTGTCGCAGAGTTCGGCGCTGGTCGAGTGTATCAATTCCATTATCCGGCCGTAATTTTAAACACCACCAAAGAATTCACGTCACGCAAATAGCTGCTCAAGTCTGATTATGCAACTAACACAACCATCGCGTTATTGTGACGCCTGTTAGAAAGAACAAAACGCCCATGGAGCTGCTGACGCGGAAAAACGCAAGTGAAAGGACTGATTTCCATCCTGTTCGACATTCTTGGTGAGAAAGATCAGAATTACTTCTTGCTTCGTAGAACAAGAAGCAGCTTTTTCCAAACCCGACGATCTTTTTGGCTAACGTTGATGCCTTCTAGTCCTATTGCCTTATTTTTTTGGCCGAGAAAAGTGTAAACTAGCTTTCGATAGCTAATGAAGGATCCCAGAACTCCTTGATTTTTCGTCGCCCCCCCCCCCCCCCCGCCCCCCCCCCCCCCCCCCCCCCCCCGCCCCCCGCCACGCAAGACCGTATTTGCCCCTCAAGCTTACCAGCTTTAGGGATTTACGACAGCCGAGCCACCCCACGATGTCCGAAGCGTCTTTTCAATCGCCAGAGTTTAAAGAGCGAGAAACGCGAAATTCGGAGCAAGTTTGGGTACGACAAGGGTTCGGGTTCATTCACTCCCAAAGAGCCTGTCGAAGATTTACTGCCCGAGCACGGCTATTTCACCAGCTTCCACACCTCACCCTGCAGCTCGAAGTACGTGCCCAAATGCGCGCACCGCAAGAAGACCGACCGCTGACTTCGTGAAAGAGGCAAAAGGCGATCCACGGCCGACCGGTACGGCTACGACAAGACCATTACGTCAACTCGAAAGACGGCTGTCACCGTCACCTGCCAAGAACACGGCGACTTTCACAATCGCTCCCTGCATAGCACACTAGTGGCCCGCAAGCCAGGGAGTCCGGAAGTGCGGCCCGCTCGAACGAATGAGAGTGAGTCCGGATGAGCAAGGGGGAATTTAATCCGCAAGGCGATCGTCATCCACGGCGACCGGTACTCGTACGATAAGGTTGAGTACACGGATATTCAGAACCCGGTTGACGATCACCTGCAGTAAGCACGGGATTTCCAAAAGTCCACCCTCCATCATCTGAGCAAGACCAACCCGCAAGGGTGTCCGAAGTGGCAAGGTGGCGGGCAAGCGAAAAACGACGAGCAGTTCGTTGGAGGCTCGTGTTATTCACGCGACCGTACGATTACAGCCTGTGAAGGTCCAGCGGGGGGCCCCAAACAAGCCTGCCGGTCCGAAATTTCTGTCGACCCACGCGGCTTTTGAAGCAAAGAGGCCAAATCCCACCTACACGGACACGGCTGCCCGGACTGTGCGGGCGTCGCTCCTCGCCACCACCGAAGACTTCATCACCGAGGCACGCGAGGTCCTGGGCGACAAGTACTACTACTGCGAAGGGTTGACTACTGCCCAAACAAATGAGAAGGTCATCATCACTGCCGCGATCACGGGATTTTCCATGCAACGACCGCACTCACACTGATAGGTTTGTACGAGCTGCTTCAAAAATGCCACGGACGGGGGAAAACTGATAATGGCCCACCTCATTGAGGAAGCCCACCGAGAAGCACGACGGCAAATTTGTGATTATCCGAGTTAGCTTTTGATTCTAAATCGACTCAAGAGATCAACAATCATCCTGCGCCTACATGGTCGATTCCGCCAGAAGGCCAAGAACCATCTGCGGTCCGGTGGCCCCGATTGCGGGCGGTGTCCCGCAGGCTAACGACCGAGGAAATTTCATCGAGAAAGCACGAGGTGTCCACGCGATCTTAAACGATTACAGCCGCACGAGTATCTCCGTGCCAACTGACAAGTCCGAAATCCATTGCGCCGTAACCACACGGTCCGTTTCACACGAGCTCCCATCATCCTCGGAAGAAAGGGAATGTCCGATCTGCCGCCAGTCCTCGCGGCGAGTTCCGGGTGAGCGTGTGCTGAAAGCGCTTAGGCGTTTGGGTTTGAGCAACAGAAAGCGATTCCCGCATTGCCGGAACGTAACGAGCTGCCCTTTGACTTCCTCGTGGAGACCGTGGCGTCATCGAATTCCACGGCGAGCACACTTTTTGGCCGTTGACTTTTGGAAGGGGGGTCCGATCCTGCCCAAGTCAGCAAACGCGATCAGATTCAGGAGCGTTCTGCCGAGAGAAAGGGAATCCCGATGCTCATCGTGATGGTTGACGAGATTGATCGACGTTTGAAGCAATCGTCAAAAGATTTGTCGCTAACTTCGTGCTTAGTGCCATCCGCGGGGAAGCGGCTGATTGTGGAGCCACTCTCGGCCGACTCCTGCCGCTCGACGATTTCACGCCGGGGTGGCTTTAGATCTAGGACCACCTTCGCCCGATCGCAACGAACGCGCGCTGCCGGCTCTGGGTCCGAGCGGCGTTTGGATGTTTCTTATGAACGGTCCCGTATTCAGAATCGCACATAACAATTGGCTAAACGCGCCCAATATCCGCTGCCACCGAGTTCCACAAGACAAGTTTATTAGTCATGGGGTAGCGCGGTATTGGCGGTTGGCCATGCAGTTTAGGAGAACCTCTGGAAACCGAGCACTGGAGGTGGTTGGGTTCTGGACAGGTCCCTCGTAACGCTTGAGCGGGGCACCGCCCCTGAAAGGGGCTCCTACCGATGAAGCAAACGCCGGTACCCACGCCCCAAATTCAAGTCCAAGGTCCAGCCATGAACGATCAGTGGCCGCAGGGACGCCCAGGAGATCGCTGCAGACCACGCGCTGCACCCGAGTACAGGTGAACCAATGGAAGAAGCAGCTCCTGGAAGGAGCCAAGTTGAAGCTTTTTCGCCCAAGGGCAAAAGGCTCAAGGCAAAGAAGAGAGCCAGGCCCAAAAGAAGGCGAACTGTTCCAGCAGTGGCAAGTCTCCAGATGGAATCTGAGTGGCTTTAAAAAAAGTCACAGCTGCTCTGAATCCCGTGAAATTGCGAAAGCTGGTCGATCGACGACGCGACGAGAAATCACGAAATCAGCCGTCCGTGCGAGCTCCTGGGGATGCCCAGATCCACGCTGTAACTACAAGCCCATCCCTGTGCCTGAACCACCCTGGGGATCATGGCCAGGATCGATGCGCTGTAGTTGGAGACCCAAACCTCTGGAGCCGTTCGGAGGTTCATATTTGGCCCGAGAAGGGATCCCGATCAGCCGGTGGACCGTTCCGAAACCCATGCGCGCATCGGTTTACGGGCCATCTAACCAGAAGCCACGCACCACGGTGCCAGGTG
>Ga0163217_1027762_pt1 | contig 17084 bp, 13 predicted proteins | sample SynspAceP_FD_185933 | JGI IMG/M metagenome (GOLD analysis project Ga0163217, IMG submission 185933) | Saline lake microbial communities from Ace Lake in Antarctica - Synechococcus sp. Ace-P (PacBio error correction) | ecosystem: Environmental > Aquatic > Non-marine Saline and Alkaline > Saline ...
GAGAGAGATTCAAAAACGACCCTGTTTCCCCCGAAAAAATTCAAAATTCGCCTTCGCCAAGCGGCCCCCCTGGCCCAATTTGCTTTCGTAGGCATCTCCCACGCCTGCCATTCCTGTTTGCAAAAATCCCGTGGCCCCACACTTAAATCTGGCCCTTGAAAAACGCAAAAGTTTTCAGTTAACCGGTCCCAAATCCAAATCACGCGCCAGACCGTCGCGAAGTGGTTCATGCAACACTTACCATCGCGTCCGGGCTTTCGTGAAAGGGGGGTCGTCAAGCTGCAGACGCTAACGTCCCGAGCTCTGCAGCAAAAAGATTGAGTCGTCAATCGCGAGAATTCCGGCAACATGTGTTAGGGGATTGTTTGTCAGTTTAACAGCCTCAAGCTACCGGACGCTTAACTGAAGTCAAGACGTCAATCTGACCAAGTTCAGACCGTTTTTTGTGCGGGCAGCAAGTATCAAAAACGGTTGGGTCGAAATTAAATTCTGCATCGCGATGTCCAACGATGCTCCATGGCAGTGCAAAACGCAGGCAGTAATCCAGCTAAATCACCAAAAAACTGTTCAACCTGCCTTTCATCGGTGGCAATAGCATTGGATTAGTCGTTCACCGCGCAATCTGGCGGTCACGTAACAACTGATCACTCGCCATCTGCATCGGTATAACACCCGACCGTTCCATTTGCGGATTGTTCGCCACGCCCGGGTGTCCCTGCTCAACAGAAGTTCGGTAAAGCGCGCGATTAGCAAATGCGGATACCAACGCAAGACTGTTTCCGCGTGAAGCTCAACTCTGCAACGCTACGCCGCTCAGCTGCGCACTATGCGCCTTTGATAATTACTCACGCCAAGGCGCAGGTGCCGGCAGATCGCACGTAGCAGCTTGCTTCTGTCCACTGATTCATTCGAATTCATTACTCCCGCAGGCGGCGCATTAGCTCCACCATTTGCAAAGAATAATGGGGCGGCGTGTGATACACCGTACTTGATCATCGGGGGGCTAGGCCGTCTTTCAGCAGCAAACGGGCAGGCAATGTCATCATTTCGTATTCGAGGCCAAACAGACGCAGCGTTGCGCTGTGATTCCATAATACAGTAATCATTCGGTGTGCCACGGGCACACGTAAACGCAATAGGTCCAGCGTTAAACTCAGCCACTCTTCGGTGCTTAGGTGGGCAGTCGGGGGTTTTCGCCCTCTTCGTTAATGCCCGCCACATTCAGACCAGGGCGACGGTTGGCCCGACGCCCCAAGCGAAACTGCTCTATTAATACGACTTGATGGGGCGCTGCGACATAAGCAGCAGCAGTTCGTCGCAGACAACACCGCGGAAAGTGGCATGTGCGGCCGCAAAGCGGGTGATAGACACAGTTAATCCATAGAAAAGCCTGACACGTAACCTTTGACGCTGAATTGTTGCTTGGAAACTGGCACGTGTCAGGTTGCCCTAGCTAAAACATTTTGAAATATCGCTGCTGCTGAATTGCAAGTATGGTGTAGGCGTGGGATTACTGCACACTAATACATGCTTACAACGGTAAGCTGCGGGATAATGGCCATAATGGGGATAGGATTGCTTCAAACGGTTCGCCAAGCTGCAACAGCAGGAGATGATGAAACAATACTATCCGGCTTATCGTTTTGCAGCGTCGCCCATCTTGCCATGACTGAATCAAACTACGAAAAAGCACTCTCCTGACACTCTGATGCTGTCTGCCCCGGCACTTGAAGCCCAGGAGGCGCAGCGATATCACCGAGCAATTGCTGCCGAGCTTGCGCTTCGCTGACGTGCAATTTACATCGATAGCGAGGCCCGTACACAGAATGTGGACTACACAACCTTGGCTGCTGCCATTGACCAGCGGTTTCGCGCCGATTCCTGGTACGCTAGATGCAAGCAATTCCAGCCGACTGGCGCGGGCAGTCCATCTCCCAGCAGCAGCTATTCTTGATGGTCCGCCTTTGAAGTCGGGCGCAAATACATGACACCTGCGAGCCACGAAACGCTATACAGCCAAACGAACCAGCCAGAACGCTTGATGTGGGTTTGACTTGCGAGACGAAGTGCTTGAAGCCGGCCCGTTTGATGAATCGCACCAGAGAATCGCGGAAAACAGTCTTAATATCACCGCGAACAGTTAGCGCTAACTGGCGATAACACCGAGCAGTTTGAAAATCTGACGGCCAGAATTTCCGCAACGCCCGAGCATGGAACCGGGTTTGGAAACGACCGCGTGGAAACAAGACTGGACATTAGTCGAGGAAACTCTGAGGGCAAGGCTGCATTATCAACGTGGATTTCAAGCTCTTACGGCAATCTTTAAAATCGCGGCTTTGTACAGCGGCCCGTTAAACTCAGCAGGCAACGCAACCAACACAGCGTTAATTGGCTCCAGCTAAACGTTCCACTTACTTTACTCGGCGGCGCATCAGCGGTGTGCGCCAAAGCGTCTTGATACCGTGGCAGAAGAATCGCTGCAACACGGTGCGCGTGAGTCGCGTAGAACCTCGCAGTCGCTTCTCACATCACAACAATGAAGACCGCTCGCCTAACCGACAATAGCGACGCAGCGCTACTGGACGGCCACGCGCCGGTTATGATGTGAGCAACGTAGCATTGTTTGAGGCGGATGCCTAAGCCGGGTGAGCTTACTATGTAGGCTGCGAACTTCGCAAGCCCGTACGACACGTGTGACTGTTCGGCTAACAATCACTGCACCTACCGCAGACCTCGTAGAGCTGAAACTGCTGAGCCAAACCACCGGCATCGAAGTCACTGGCCAACGACGATACAACCTTAAACAGCAACATGAGCAGTAAGCCGGTAACCGGATTTTCAGCGGCGGGCCTAACGCGCTGTGATGCGGCACCACAAACGTCCAAAGCGCCTCGTTACTTCCACACGCAAAACGCGCTGAACCGCTTTTCCGTGCAACACGACTGATTAGTTAACAGCCCGAACAGACAAAACTACAACTCTCACAGACTCTAATGGGATCATCTTGCTCCGCAAGGCGCGAAGAATGGACTCGAAGTTAAAGACTGGTGCCATGAGATCACCGTATCCCAGTCGCGGCTCCAAGGATTGGCCCCACGCATTAACGAAGCCGCCATAAAAGCAAGATCACTGGCCCATACAGATATCATTCGCCATGGGTCCCTAAATACACCTGGCAGCCGGGCTTTGCAAGACGGCGGGCCAGACTGAACCTGCCTTTTACAGCGCTGGCGACAGCCAAACGCTCGGGATGGCGGCACAATAATCATCAGGCTTTGGGTACAGCCGCCAGAGTTTCGGTGGCTTTAAGAGCTGCACTTCACATCGTGTGTACCGGCGATCCAAGACAGGCGACGCAAACTGCGCCTCACTGCTGGCTCTCACGCCCTCGGTCAATGTCAACGTCAAACTTCACACACTGCCAGACGAACTTGTCACCGCCACTCATTCGACGAAACCTCCGCTCATTTGCTCACTTGCGCGCACCACAGCTATCTCCTGCAGACGGTCTCGCCAAACTCGAACAGCGCTCAAACCCGCCCGAACTCACCGATAGACGCGGTTGATCAAATACACAGGTACTCGCGCTTTACGGCCTCTGGCTGATAGATTAGCATATTCCGTTTCATGAAAACAGAAAAACTAGGCGGAACCCGCGCAGAAACGCTTTAACGGCGCCTGTGTATCGTAAGCATAAGCGTACTGCACCTTTTTGCAACATTTTCTGACCTGGGCTAGCCGTGTCGTCATCGCCGTATCAAATGGTAACTTCGGATTAACACGCTTCCAAAAGTCGCCGCCCATGGTGCCAGCGCAATCGTTCTCCCACCGACACGCGTGTACCTCAATAACAGGGCATTAACCGCCGGCGCAAGCCAACACGCTGGCCCAGTTACGGCGCAAGTTGGAGATTGCGACGCCCACAAAGGCGCAGCAAAATAAAGGCGAAAGCAGGCGAATCAGTTGGGAATCAGAATAAATTGCCAGCAGCAGCGGGCTCCGAATAGGCAGTGGCTATGATAGACAAACACCAGCGATTTGCCTTCACAGCGGCACATACTTATTGCTAAGCTGCCTTGAAGTTAAGGCCGTGCTCGGCTTACTGCAAAATTCAAAGAGTGCGAGTTTTGACCTAGTGAAGAATAATACCCGTAAACAACGGAAATACTGATTTAGTGGGTACGTGTCCCCCACGCCTGTGGCTTTACACTGGGCTGGCTCATGTCTTTTAATGTGCTAGTAAGGCGCAGCTGCCTTACGCGTTGCAGTGGTGGCTCGGCTCCGGCTGGGGCGCCTGCTTTGGCCCCTGGGTAAGATCCGGCGCGCATACGAAACCAACAGGCGCCTGTGGTTTCCGCAACTCACTGGAACGCAGCAACGCGAAATTGTCAAAATCGTTATAGCCAATGGTATGGCTGCTGGAAATTGGGTGTGTTTGGTTTTGCGAATACCAACAAACTAATAGCATTACACTAACATGGGCTGGAGAACTTCGAGCGCGCGCTCGAAGGCGGCAAAGGCGTGTGTGGTCGGGCGGGCAACTACAGTTACCCTGAATGGGGCAGCTCTTGGCCAGCCATTTCATAGATTCCAAGCGATATGCAGCGGGACCATAAAACGCTTAGGAACGCGATAGATGACTCGATCCGTAGCGCCGCTACTGGCATGGTGCATGGCGCGCGCCGAACTTGGCGTGCACTGTTTTCGCAGTCGAAAAAAAGAATCACGCAAGTCTGGTACGCTACCAGACAGATTACGGCCTGGCAAGACATCGTGTTTGCGCCTTTTTCGGGATAACAACCGGCACCTTCCGAACTTCCGCAATTGCTGACGCAGTGGCTGCAAGTGTTGCCTTTCAGCCATTTCGCGCAGCGGCAACCGGGCTATCGACATTTACTTCATCCGGCTCTGGAGAACTTTCCAAGTGGGACGACCTTTGTTGACAGCAACCGCGATCAACCAGACATAGAGCAGGAAATAAACGCGCACCGGACCATACATTGGATGCACGCCGTATTCAAAACCCCGACAGATCCAGATGAACCGCAGGCTTCATGCAAAACGCTACACAATCCTGCCAGGTTATCTGGCTGCTTAACCGACATAAGCAAATCGCCACCGCAACAACCCAAAGGCTGGGTAACCGCTGCCGGGTTGTTGGCGTGGCGCATCGCTTTGCACTGATAGAGCTGAAGCACCGTCGAACGCCTATGGCGAAGTGCTTCTGGGCGGCCGCCGCGCTCGACCTGCTTCTTAGCGAAGCCGACTATCATCGCGCGCTCGGATCCCATCGCTTACGTTGGCCCTGCGCAAGTTAAAAGGTCGTCGCAAACTGGGCTGATGAAACCGGGCTTCCACTGCGCTGGGTAAGTGGCGGCCATCATTCACAACACGACCGATGAAACGGGCCGACCTGTTTCTGACAGGGCGCGATGCAACGCCATTCACCCATGTTTGCAGAACGAAGCACCCAAGCCAGGGGATTAATTCTGGTGGTGGTCGTCGCGCATTTTTTCTGGAGCGATGACACGATAAGGCCCGAAGATTCAGAGTTAACTGCACAACTACCAAAATGGCTGGATCTCAGCAGTCCGCGGACGCCCGCCAGCTGCCAGCAGCGTTGTGGCTGAAAGGCTTGAAACCAGCCGAATTCAGGTCTGACCCCGCAGAACCGGTGAATCTGGCTCAGCACCGCATGGCTTCCACAGCGCTGCGCCTGGATAACCGTGCCGGAAGCATGTCGATGGGTGCCGAGCGGCAACCTCTGCGGCCCGACCGGGGTAATTCCAACTGCCGGCCAAGGTCCGCAGCCGCTTTGCCTGGGCCTGGCACGATGCAAGATCAACATCTGGTGAACCACCTGGGACGTATCACTACACGGTTATGACCGCTAGAAACGCGGAAATCACGGATTCTATTCTGGCTAGGCAGACGCTGCGGCGCGCCTGGTTATGACGCATTTTTTGCAACCGGGCCGTAACCATGAAAAAATTTCTCAGCGCGCTTCAGCGCTTCACAGTGGTGGTGTGGATACGGCACGTCGAATTGCCAGACAGGCTAGCCAGCTGGGCCATACTCTTAGTGTTGTCTAGTTGCGGACGCACCCCGGCGGATGTGCTTGAGCAAGAATGGCAGCACCCACATCATTCCCTCAATACCGCAGTACTGGCCTCTTTTGGTCAGATTTGGCCAAGGTGCAGTTACTGAAAGACGTGCAACCCGAATTGTGCACGTGCGCTCGCGCATGCCCGCCTGAATTATCCAGCTGGCATTAAAAGCCTGGACCAAACAACGACGCCGGCGTTGTACCAGTTTTTTCACGGTAGTATTCGGCAAACCCTACAGCGCCGTTGATGGCAAAGCGACACACAGCATGCAGTGTCCCCCCCCCCCCCCCCGAACTGCTAGAAGACTATGTTCAGTAATTTTTCTGTGCTTGAGCAAAAGATTACGTGATTCAGCGCGGTGTCGAAGTGAACTATTTACGCAAGCGTCCCGCCTGCTGAACATGGCTCAGATTTGTTGCTAAGCAATCCCCAGCTCAAGTGATTAAGCGCATTCTGTGGATGCCCGGGCGAATTACCCGCTGGAAGGGCAGCTACAAATTTAGACGTGATGCTGACTGCCTCACACACCGCCCTGTGGAGCAAAGCGTTATCGCTTACCACGTATTAGTGGTGGCGGAGCGAACTGGGTTAAAGAACACTTTATGGAGGAGTGGACCCAGCCCGTGCCCAGCTAGGTGCAACATCACGTCAGACTTTCCTGGGCGCACGCAAGCGATACTGGCCGAGCTATTACCAGCTAGCCGACCTGGTGTGTCACTGTGCCAACCAAACCCGAACCCTTTGGCGCGCACCGTCACTGGAGCTGGCTTCCGTACGCCAGTTCTTGCGTTCCACCGGAGGCGGCGCCGGCCTCGAAACGCCTGCAGCCTGCTTTCGCGAAGGACGGTCACTCCAGACGAGTGTCTGGCTTGCAAAAAACAGCTCAACATCTTGCTTAGCCATAACCACACTATCATTCGAATCCTTACCGTTCAAACTGGCGAGGCGCCAAATACAGAACGACCCTGGGCGTGTTAGAACGCGTTCTGGCGATCACGGATAGCGAGTAGCGGTGGCGATTCGAACACTTGGGACATTCTGTTGATAAAGGTATCGGCAGAACCTCCGGTGTGGCGGAATTTGGAGAAACATAATCGTGAAGTTGCGAACGTCTGGCAAAGCCGGCCACCGCGTGACCGTCATTCTGGCACTTGCGCACGAATGGATTAGCAAGAAATTGGGCGCGTTGCGCTTGAACCAAAACAGTCGCGCTTATCAACCTCGTATTGGGAGGGCTTTATAAGCAAATTGCGACGGGAAGTCCGGACGTGGTTCATGCCAGGGCAACAAACGCTGCGCTAATGGCAACAATGGCGCGTTTTTTTCGCGTACTTGCGCCAGCCCTGGTGGCCAGGCTCACGGTTTCAAATTCGCCGATTACCGCTTTTGCACCGTTTCCACAGCGGTGAATTGCGTCAGCAACTTCGCTGCCGACAAACTTACCGTTCGCCAAGTTCAGGTTGTGTACAACGGTCTGCCACCGAATACGGTGAGGCCAAACTCTTCAGAAACACTGATAAAGCCGGCCAAACCGGTTGGCTTGCCGTTGGAAGCTGGTCGCGTGATAAAGGTTTCGACTTGTTTAATCGACAGTTTAAAGCGTGAAAGGTACCCTGTATATGTTGCCGGCGGTTGCCTGAACAAGCGCTATTAAAAGAAATATTCTCGATACGAACTGCAACCAGGGTTACTCTGCTTCCGCCATCGCGACGATATTTCCAAGCGTCTTAATGGCCGCCTGCCGAATGGCGTGGTCTCTCGTCGCAAGCGGAGGGGTTTTCCTATGTGTTTCGCCCGAGGCCCATGCTTGCATCAAGAACCGGTCATGCTTCGACCAACGGGCCTATGCCAATGGGTTTTCCTGCGGAACACCAATATTTATGTGGCAACACAGCCCGACTGGCTTCGCCAGCTGTTGATATGATCACATCACCGCTTACCAGACCAGGCTGTGCTCGAGCCGTGCTCAACAAAGTTAGTTAACGAAGAAGCATGATCACAGCACAAGTGGGCCGTTTATTCATAAGCATTCGGTTCGTGCGATCGGTTAAAGTGGCCCTGCCTTATTCTTTTTGGCACGGCTTCGGCCGTTTTCCTGCGTTCAATCTGCGCCAATACCTGACTCTTTTCGCTTTTTGCAATCGCATGAAATTTGTATTTGCCGCGATGAAGACAAACGACAGGGCCAACCAGCCGTTCAAGAACTGACGCGTAGTAAAGATAGTACTTCCAGAAATTTCAGGGAAATTCTCAAACAATCTCACGAGAAATACGGACCTTTCGCTGCCAGAAACACTTCGCTGCTCTACGATACTGAAGATACTTTTCTTACATCTCCGAAGCGTGATAAGCGTTCGGTGTAAGATACATCCCCCTTATAAAACACGATGCGCCTTCGCGAACTGTGGCCGATCGTTGTTTGCTGCTTTTTCCGGGTTGAATCGCGGCTTTTTGAACGGCGGTAGAAGGCGCAGAATTTCTTGGGACGATCATAACGAAAAGGATGTTTCCTGAATACGGGGCTGAGAGAGCACGCCAGCGCATCTGGAAGCCGCTATATCATCTGGCCAATCGGCCGCGAAAAACGATCTTGGATATTGTCAACCAGGCATCAAGTCAAGCACTTCGTCTGCGTCTAGGTCAACACCCAGTCATTGCGAACACAGGCTGGCCGCAAACGCTTTTGTGAGGCAAAAGCCTGCATGGTTGGTGCACGAAAACGCGCACGCGAGCGCTTGTGCTTCGATTGTGTTTTATGTACTTGCTAGGAATGACAACATAATTATCGCCCAGCTGCTACCTCGGGCGATTCGGGGCAGGCGTGCGCTTCTCTTCATTTTGGTGAATGTAAAAACAGAAACCGGAAGCTGGCAGCGGAGTTAAGCTGATGTTTTTGTTGTGACTGTGGGCAAAAACTAATGATAATCACCTCTCTGTGTAACATTGGTCCAGAATCGCCTTTGTTATTCATGGCGCTTTTGCGATCAATTCAAGTCCGGAGTAGGCCTCAATGATTTATCCGGTAACGTTTGGCGGTTGGGCAGACTGGCTTCACGCTGGCCACTTTTCGCCAGCTCATCCAACAGTTTGTCTTGAACTGACAGAACCGAGTGGTCAATCGCAATCCCCCGTGCCAGGTCAATGCCGCCGATGCAGCGCCGCTGATCACTGCATGTGAACAGCAGCATGTTTTAAAGTGTCCGCCGGAAGTTTATCTGGAAGAGCTAGCAAACATCGCCCGATATTCTGGCAGCTCTGCGAGCAAGCCATCGAAACGTTAGCCAGGATTTTGATTTTACCGTGTTGACGAAAGTTCGTTTTCGCGATGCGCAAATGAATCGTAGACATTACGCGGGTGATGTGAAAACCGACGCTGCGGCGTTGTGGCGCTAGAACGCTGTTGATCGATGATCGGTCCGGTCTGCGCCTGTGGAAGTTTCAGCCTAAAGATTCCCACGGCACAAGCACCGTAGCGACGTGATGACATCGGAACACCAATAACACCGCTGGTTGCGGCCGAAAGCCCGCTTGCTGCGACCTTGGGGGTAGACGAAACATGTTCGTTACGAGGATACGTAGCGGTCGCAACATGAAAAAACTAAAGTATTACATCGGTTGCTCTTTATTGCGCGTGGTTAGCTGGTTAAGCTGAGTGCTGCGCACGGTCGGAGGCGTTGTTGGGGTATTCTCTGGCTGGTGTCCCAAAAACTCCGCCAGGTGATCCGACATATCTCGCCATCTGCTTGCCAATCTGACAGCGGTGAACGCGAGCAATTACGAAGACTCGGTAAAACACACCACATGAGACTCGCTCTGAAATTCCGGCTGTATTGGATATGGCCAATTAGAAAGTGCCTTGATGTTCGCGAAAAAACCGTCGCCTTGAGTGTGTGGACAAGCACTGGCCAGCGCAAAGGGCTGATTCTCTGCTCCGCATTTGGGCAACTGGGAGCTGGCCGGCTTTATTTTTCATCTCTACAAAATGACAGCCCTTGTACACCGCCCAAACATGGCGAAATTGAAGAGTACATGATAAAGTGGCGCAGTCGTTAGGCCCGAGCTGGTGCGGGGGCGACCGGCGTGGCTGTTGCGCAGAAATGACCGCTTTGAAAGAATGCGGCGTTTGCGGGCATACTTCCTACCATCGCCACGAGGCAAACTACAAACGCTTACGCACCGTTTTTTGGTATGTGACTGAAAACCAGAACGCTGTGGCAAGCTGAATGCAGAAACCGGAGCCAATGCTTTAGTAACCTACCAAGAGCGGCTTAACGGAGGCCTAGGGGTTCGTATTTGTGTCGAAAACCGGTACCAGGATTGGCCGATGAAGACCGGTCGTCCGCCGCCACCTGCGCTAACGAGTCGGTGAAAAATATGTGCGCCAGTTCCTGCCAATACAAATGGAATACAAGCGCATGCGGCACCGCGCCGGACTGGCCCCGACCCTACAAGTCGGCGTATTGACCTGACAACGGTTTCCCGCACAGCCCAAGATGGCGATTAGAACTGTGGCAAATTGGCGGTATAATACATCCTGATAACGACCTCGCAATTGTTTGATGTGGCTGATAGCCTCTACTGCGCATGTTGCGTTATGCTGCATGCCTCTCGGCTCAGTTGAGAGTCAAGCAGCCCGCAATAGCCCGGCAGATCTGCGCATCGCGGCGCAAACAAGCAGCCCGGTTTACCCTGTTCAATCAATCGAGATTGCCAGCCGCCCGGCGCCATATCACCGTTTACGCCGTGCGCATGGCCATCCAGAACCGTTGAAGCCCAAACCCTCGGTGGCGCGATGGAAATACAAATAACACTCCAGCGCCGCAGCCCAACCTGCCCACGTTTATTCTGGTGCACCACAAAACAGACATTGCAAGGTTGCCATCCCTCCCCCCTTGCCCTCCCTTTGCTGCTTTAAGCAGTCTCATCTGCCTTCACCCAAAAACACAAACATAACACCGGAGTAGTCGCCGCCAGCTGTTGCGCCGCTGCGATAGTTCGATCCTGTATAAGCCTTTGTGTCCAGTAAGAGCGCCACGTGCCCTGAACCAGACGCTTTCCGGCAACGCTGGCGAATGCGAAACAATCTGCGGGAACGGCTTCGGAAACCGAAAAACTGGAAGGAATAACGGCGATTGGTAGCGCTGCCACCCGTGCTCAAGCACGCTTCGGCATCGCGTTGCTCAGCAACACAACGCGCTAGCCGCCGTGTAGGCGCCGCGTTGAACTCCCTTACTCATGGGTTATCCACCCTGCCGGGGATCAGATAGGGGCGTTTTGCGGCGAGCTCGCCTTTCCAGATAAGCCAATAACGCTTGCCGGTAGTGGCATGAATCGATCCAAGCGCCAGGTTGTGCCCTGATGCAAAAATGTTTGCAGCTGCGAAACTCCAGCCAGCGTCCCTCTCTCGATCAAACACGGCTGCCTGGGGGGCAACAACTTTGCTGGTTGTTGCCGGCCGGCAAGTTTGCGATTAGATTCACCGTTTGTTCGCTCGCCGCCGGAGAAACCGCGGCAAGAATTTAATGGCAATTGTACGCAATACCAACATCGGCTTTCAAATGTTTAAATGCCGCAGTTTTAAGTGAGCCCAGATTAAAGAAGACCCTGCCGGAAGCTACTGTCATCAGCCCTATTTGACACCCTTGAACGCCGTTCGCCCAGAACGAGATGCTCAAATCGAAGCATGTCAAAGCTTGGGGTTGAACTAGAATGATGAGTTCAGTTGCCGACAGTGACGCCGAATGAGGCTCCGTTCCCGCTTTGCGATAAGACGAAAGGCACTTCAATGTGCACAGCGGCTATCACCAGGCAAGAAGTTTGAACGGGATCATCGCCCATCGCAACGTACTCAAAGACGGCCACTTTGACGCCGTGTTACACTTTCATACTCAATAGCCATTTGCAATGTGAATCTGCGGCTTCTCGGCCTACCCGTAAAGTGATGACCTCCGGGCCCAAACCGGCAACATCTCGCGCGTGGGACCCCGCCTGTTTTACCTGACCCACTTGAGCCCTCGGGTAGACCGCTATTCGTCGTGTCAAAGCCACCCCGACGATTTACAAAAGCATGTATGGGCACCGGCACAAGTTTGCGCGGTGTACAAAGGCCATGATTGGAGTGGTACCGGGACACGCCTGTAGACTCACCAGCCTTTGGCAATTCCCTGCCGGTGTCGTTGGTAGTAGGGTCGGTCGCCAATGATTCGCCGCGCAAAGGCCTACGGTGGTTACTGAAGCGCGCGGGATCCTCCCGGCCGACAGCAAACATACACGTGTTGGTTGTGGGCGGCGGCCTGGACCTCCGGGAAGTGACAACATTAATTGGCTTGCCGAGGCGAGACATTCCACCGGGTTGGGTTTTCGCCGTGTGCCGCAGCCTTGATTGCCGATTGCGATGTGTCGGTGCTGGCTTCACAAACCGGAAGGCCGCCAAAAACCGTTATCGAAGCATGGCTTAACGGCGTGGGCCTCATTGTCAGTGACACCGGCGCAGCTGTCGAGCTAATTGAAAGATGGCATTTACGGCAATTCGTCACACCCGCAGGCGCGCAGGCAAATTCCGTCCGCCATCCAACGTCCTTGTCTCAAGACCCCAGTTGCCTGCAACGAGCATGGGCGAAAAGGTCCAGGCTGCGCAATTGCCAGCACTTTTCACGTAAAGGACAGTCCCCCAGGCGTTACTGCAAGTGCTAACGGAAACCGTCAACGGCGATTTTTTAATCTCACAAGGCGGCGTATTTGTTTGAACACATAGTGCGCCGTAAACACCGCCAGCTAAAAACCGTGGCGCACGTCAGAAAACGCGCGTTGGAAATGTAACTTGCGCATTGGAACCGCCGCGCACTGTGGCGCAGGCGTCAAACAGTTGGCTTTTCCTACCGCGTCCGGTGTCAGCCTTCCGCCAGTCAGCGCGGTAACGCACCGATTTGCTCAGGTAATCCTGAAAAGTCCGTGGCGGTTTAGTGTAAATAACTCGACCGCTCAGCTTTTTCACCTGCGCGCTGCCGCAGTGGATCTTTTTCGTGTACCAGGGCATCAGTTATAAGGCAAACTCGTGCGCCGGTACAACTGACAAATGTGGTCCGGATACCAGCCAGAAGTGGGGCGAATAAATTCGCCGAAAACACGAACAGGCGACCACCTTCAAACACGGTATTCAACCGGCGTGTCCACAATCGCTGCCTGCAACCGCAACGCAGTTCGTAAACTAACCACTTTCGTCCACGTCCACGCCAAAAAACCCCATCACCTGGCGTACATGTTGGGCTGCTGGCGCTGGGGGTTCAAACCGGGCCTAGGCCTGCGAGTGAATGGTCGCGCACCGGCACGCTTGCAATGGCCTTAGGGTTGTCGGTAGAACCCGAATCGGCACGACAATTTCATCGGCAACCGTCCAAGCTTTGCAGCAACGTTCAAAGTCTTCACGGCGTTTTATGTGATAGTACTCGCCTCGTTTCAAAGGCGCCACGGCCTCCATCACCCGATGCAAGGAAATGTTGCTCAGGCCATTTGTAATGGCAAAAGCGCCGGTTGCATCAAAACAGGGCTGCAATTCGATAGGGGTACTGAATAATAGTCCGCGCGCTCTGTGAGCGGGGGCGTTGAATCCGGGCTGGTGACGTAAATGGCCAAAACGGAAAGCATCGAAGCGCGTACGTTGCATCAAACCAAGAATCCGGTCACCACCCTGGCAGTGATGGAACGGTCATCGGTGTCCTCAAGGCCGGTGTTTTTTCACACAGATTTAAAGCACCCTCGGCTTGGCCGCCAGCAATTTCATCAACCGCAGAGCAGTCTTTCGGGACACCCAATTTACCCACACCTATAACGCCTGAGAGCCACCAGTTCCCCAGCCCCAAACCCGGTGATTCTGCAGTGGCCCAACTGTTTAGAGGGCCGCTGATTCAGCACGCGGGGCAGATTGCATTGGCCGGCAGCCAGAATCCTCATAACCGAGACTGGCCATCTAACGCGCAGCCGCATTTTCGGTAATCTACCCTTCAAAGCCGGCAAATGGCACGGTGAATGTAGTTGCTGTGGATTCTTCCGGGGTTAGGCCCAGTCGCATTGTAACTGCACGAACGGTGCGATACGGTATGGTTGGCCGCTGCGGTGGCCGACGCTTCCGGCCATCGGTCAAGTTAACAACAGCGAACGGCCTCAACAACGAAACCCAAGCGCGCTCCGGGAATCGGCATAAACGGCACCGTGCCGATTTGAACACGCGGCAAGGATAATCGCTTTAATCGTAGCTTCAGGCTGCCGGGCAACTGCCATTAGCTTTATGCTAATTTTCCGCTGCGCCAAGTGCGGCAATGCCCACGGTCTACTTCTGGCATACGGCAAGTTGATGGGTCAGCGACCAACCCGTGCCAGCACATCATCACGCCTCCGGATCACGCTTTTTAAGCTCAAATGAACAGGGCTTGGGCATCACCATGTCGCCTACCACTTGACGGCCCACAACCAGATATTCATCGGTCAAGCATTGCAGGATATCTGGGTGACGCCACTGGCGACATTGGCAAACAGCTTTCGCTGTTAGCGGCGCCCCGCAACTGCTGATGATCCGGCTGGGTGAAAGCTTTGTAGCGGACCTTCAGCTCATCGGGGAAGGGTATGAATTGAACCTGCCTTTGCCGTGATAATCAATCACAGCGCTGGCGACATCCAGGGAAAAGACTGCGCTCGCCCGGGTGCCAAGATTGTAAAATGCCGGGATGATCAGGGTTGTCAAAAAACCAACAAGTTGACCTTACACACATCGACCAACGTACACGAATCACGTTGCTTGGCCGCCATCGCTGTAACCGTCCAGCCTTCAACAGTTTACGGCTCTCGCCGCGCTTTGATTTGTCTGGTGCAAGTGGGTAGCCGACAGAGTGCCATTTGTTACCTTTGTGCTGTTCGCGCGGGGCCGTACACGGTTGAAATAACGAAGAACCACCACCTGCTTTTTAACGGTTGGGCATCAAGCGGGCGACTACTGGTCGAAAATTGCCATTTGGAGTAGCCCGTAAACGTTCCAGCGGGTTTCTCTAAGCAGCTGAAGGTCTTTCGCGAATTCGTCCACTGGCGCCATAAACAGCCAACTAGAGGCCTACAAAAACGGCAATTTGGTGATGCCAGACCCAGTGCACCAAGCTTGGAATATGCGTCAATTTTTTCCATCATAAACGACCGTTCCACTCGGTGTGTCCGAGCAGGCACTCTCTGTGTATATGGCTAGAATGCCTATGGGCAAGGCGCTTGTCTTTCAACCTTTTGCAAAAACTCGGCTTGTCATGGTAGTCTGTGAATGTTCAACCGCCAGATTTTGCGAAACAAGTTGCCATCCGTCAAGTCGTCCACCACCGAATATCGGTTTTCACCCGGGTTCAGGAGTGAACAATGTTTGGGCTTCCATATAAGCCGGCTGCGGCCAGTATAAACAATCATGCATTCTCTCTGAGGGGACACAGGCGGGTTCCCGTAATTACAAGATTTATAAGACATATTACTCCTCTTCGCTTTGCCTAAACCGGGCGATCGCATTCAAGTCACGGCCAAACCGCGCAATGTCGCACTGTAACAACAAGGCTCTGAATTGCCGGCAAAACCTATACAGCCTGGCCAGCAGGCGCGTGTTACACTCGCGCCTTAGGTTTGCGCCCGCTTCAGGGGCGACTCAAGACACCGTTTCTGATACCGGAGGCGCTAAATGTCCCAGAAAGCAGTTTTCTCGGCAGCACGAAGCGGACCACCCGTGCCGCTTTTTCATTATGGAGACCATCAGAAGACGCGGCTCAGGTTGCTAAAAAAAGATGGACGATCGACTGCCTCAGCCAAGGCGGAAAAGTGATGTTTAATGGGCAACGGCGGCAGCCGCAGATTCCAGCATCTTTGCTGGGGCTGAGCTGATGGTAGATTACAGAAAAAGAACGGGCGCCACTGGAGCGTCTATCGCGCTTGGACACAGACACATCCATACTCACGCTTTCACCCCAACGACTATGAGTGTTGCCAGCGTGTCGAGCTGTCAGGGTACAAGGTCTTGGGCCAGGCTTCACAAACCTGGTGGATTGGCCTGACCGACCTCTGGCCAAAGCGGACAATATCAATCGCGACACTGGCGCGGCAGAACACATCGCGCCGCGACTGTCGCCCTCACAGGACAGTACGGCGGTAAGGTAAAAGACATGAGACTTGGCCCGCATTTATTATACCGCTGTGACGAAAACCGCCCGCATTCAGAGGCCCCACATGTTTTATCGGCCACTTGCTATTGCGAAGCTCTGGACGATGGCCATCACAACAGGAGACCTTGGTTGCAATGTCGACCCGTCTCAGCTGGGCAAACTCTCACCAGGCCTCGTTGTACTGGTAGTGGTGATGTAATGCTGGACCGTTATTTTATGCCCCAACCCCCCGGCGAGACACCCTGCGACATTCTCCGGAGAGCTCATTCCGGTTGGTGCGCGTAATCCAATACTGAACCGTGCGGCGGCGCCGCCAACGTAGCCCGCAACATTGCCCACTGGAAACTGGCCGCACAAACTGCTTGGCTGACCGGCAAAGATTACCGACGGTGCACTGCTTGCAGAAATTGCTGGTAACCGAAGCGGGTAACCTCCGAACTGATTGCTTATGGACAACGCCGCGCCCATTTCCAAACCCGCATATTTTTCGCCCAGCGAGCAGTGATTCGGCTGTGAAATGGAAAGATGTGTTTGGCCCCGCGCAGGCACGAGTTCTGACTGACCGATCAAAGCTCTGGTGTCGCTTTTTGAATACGGTCGAATTATCAGCGACTACGCAAAGCCCGCTGGCCTCCACGTCCAGGAAATTTAATCCAAAGCGCCGCATGCGTCGGGCAAAAGCTGTTCCTGGTTGACCCAAAAGCAGCGAATTTCACCGCTATTAGGGTGGCTTGTTGTTATGTAACGGCCCAACCTGAACCGAATTCCGCGGCGCATGGTGTGTGGATGAACAGACGAA
>Ga0163217_1044111_pt1 | contig 17084 bp, 10 predicted proteins | sample SynspAceP_FD_185933 | JGI IMG/M metagenome (GOLD analysis project Ga0163217, IMG submission 185933) | Saline lake microbial communities from Ace Lake in Antarctica - Synechococcus sp. Ace-P (PacBio error correction) | ecosystem: Environmental > Aquatic > Non-marine Saline and Alkaline > Saline ...
TGCTTACCGAAATGAGTTCATCTCTTTACTCATTCTTTGTATGGGTAAGTATAGCGGATCTTGTGACTCCACTATCTGCGCACATCCACCCTATATTTTCTTAGGTTTCCTGAAAGGCCATCCACACCTCTTCTGACTTGGTAGTCATCAACTAAAAGGAGACCTGCCTTGGATATTCGCATCTGCGTTTTCCCACTCTCTTGGCTGCCAGTATTTTAATGCTTGTGTCCTCAGAATGACGACTAAGATTTGTGAATAATCACGCACACGAAGGTATTTCTTGAGCACGAGAATTTCATATATCTAAACTACTTTTACCACCCTGGTAGGAGCAAGAAAAAATTTTCCGGATGAGTTATTTATCACCATTTGCGCTTGTATCTTCTAAAATAATCTAAGACAAATGTGTTCGTCACTCGACTTACCTGTCACAACTATGAGTATCTTATTTGAAGTTACAAAAATTTCTTCTGTTCCCCTCGTGATATTATCAATACTTTCCGTCGCGCCCCTTTCCTCATACAAGTTTGCCTGACCGCGGGCCATCTCAAAAGTCATGCCAATTTAACTTTGAGAAACCAATCCGGGAAGTGGCCTTTACTTTTCGGGATTTTTGGTTACGATGGATGCCAGCACTGGAGCTTGGTGGGATATTCGCCAGTCACCTGAAGGAGCAGCTTTATCACTCACAATACGCTTTATGGGACAGGGGTTCTTTCTGGGTTTTGGACAATGCCCCAACTTAGAATTTCTCTGCAAGCAGCGATGCCGTCCAAAGGAGCTTCAATCAGTAATGATAGAAGAGGTAAGAATGTTTATGCGGTGGCTAAGATGGCTATCGACGATTCGGCATTGAGTGATGGCCCATTGCTATTGATGCCTTCGTATGCTTCGGAGCGATGGACTTAACATAGGAAACGTCCAAACTTCATGGTAATAATCGATATCAGTCGAACAGAGCGGAATCAAAAATGCCATCCTCTTTGGCTACATCAGTCCGATTCTCCTACTTCTATTACTCAATGACCTAATTCTTAGTTGTGGTGATTTCTTGCATTCGTTAAAGTCAAACCTCTTTATATCTGAAGCAATTCAGCAGGTGTGTAATTCACTAGACCTGTGGCCTGCATATTGCATAGATGTAGTGCTTCCCAGAATTTTTAAATCCTCGCTTTTCATGTCTTTGGTCCAAACTATCGGATCTCTAGGTAGTGGCAGAGCGTTTCCATTGATTAATGGAAATTCTGAATGGCTTCCCCGCCACAAATCCCTTCCTCCAGATGTAATTCGAAGAATGAACCGAATTCCTTTAACTTCCATAAGCTGCTTTTGCATTATTGATGCCCCTTCAATTTTCAGACTATTGTCGGATCGAATGCTTTTATCTTGAAGTAATTCCTCCACATCTAGCTGTCAGAATTCTGCAACAAATCATCTCATAATCAATAATCACAAACGTCATTCCGATAGCCTCTCTCTTTTTTCAACACATGTGGACTACCTCAGTCTCTGCCTGAAGCCACTTCCAAGACCTAAAAACTCAAAATGTGTTCCGAATCAATCAAACTGGCACGCTCCCACTCGATCTCGTGTATAGTGGTGGTCATATTTCTGGCAAAGCGTAGACAGTTCCATGGACAACGAATTGGAGTCTTTGTGGGCTAAATTTGGATCATTCGTTAGATTTTTATATTATAAAGTATAGAAGAGAGTTCGGATGCTGAGACGAAAGCGAACTTTTAATTGTTGAATGAAATAACAAAATCCAATGATGGCAACCTCTACGCTAGAAATCAGCTGCCAGAAAGCTTGATCGATCCTAAGACATCAAGTGAATTCCGATCGGAAATAAGGCCAGACTCAGTTATTCGGCTGTGGTCAAAGGAATGCTATGCCATTTGGTAATTTCCCCGATGGGTCGAAATCGCAGAAAAAGCCCGAGTTTCGGCACTTTAGTACTTTCAGATCTCCGATGAGGCTTTGGAGTAAATCAATCTCATTTCTTAAAAAAGGATTACAAATTCCATTTGATTTGGGGATGTGTTATTTGGAAGAATGGAGGTAGTTGATGCCGAAAATAGGAATTAGCTTTTTATGTCTTTGATTTTGAGCGATTGGGAGGCTGCTTATTTTGCTGTTTAAAAGCTTTCAAATTCAGCAAAGATTCCTGTTGAGGCGGAAAACAGGGTTTTTCATCCGAACTGGCTTGTGTGATTGGTAATACCGAGCTAAGAAGTTGTCGCCTAAAACTAACTAGAAAATTCTACTTCATTATACATCTGATGGGCTCTCACGATGTCCTTTGTGGTAATGGCAGTTATAGAATTTACACATTTTATACAGGGCACCGAAGGAGTGTTGAGCAATTTTTTCGGTAATTCGGCGTCAAGAGAAACAGAAGCCTTTCTTGACACTATGATTTAAAAAGATTTTCTACTCGCTCATGGTTTGGCTTTCAATAAATTGTCAATACCTGCCTGCTCTGCAACAGCGCTGATTTTCCAGAAACTATTATGGATATGGTCCGGATACGGATAGCAGGGACTATGGATTTGGGCCAACCAAAGACACACAGATTACATATGCTCCAAATGACTCCTCAAATAGAATATAATAAATATCAACCCCACTTCGGTCGTTACTGATGAGTGGAAAAGTCTACATATGAGTGCGCCTAGGTGAGTATGAAGAATGGCGGGAAGTTTTGTAGGCTATGAGTATACGCTACATGGCTCTGGACCGATAATCAATGATGGCCATTATGAGCCAATCACCTCTAATGGTTATGGTCATGGATTTTAGCCGTCGCTAAAGTAATACTACAAGAAACAATGGTTTAAATTAGATAACGCAAGGCTATTATTGCCTCACCATAATTGGCACGGTGGAACCACATGATTCGATTGCGGTTTGAGTTTACTAATAGAGTTTGAAAAATGAAAAACGGTGACGACGATTCTATGATCGGAAAAATCAGGAGAAAAAAAATACAACCTTGCTTTCTTGTTTTCAGGAGTGTTCCACAAGCAGTTAAATTTGAGCTGCTTCACCAGATTGCGCAAAGATTAGCCCCTAGAAAATAATCCCTACGTAAAAGAATGATAGTTCCCCCTGTTTTATTGAGAACAAGGACTTCCGTTCCAAATGAAACTGAGATATTGCCTTTGGAAAGGCATACCATTTTTTTCCTATATCTGATCCGATTCTGAACCTAGTTCATCTCACTGCATCTTGTGGTGTCCTCACGCGGGCGAACCTCCTCTCAATGATCGGACCCTCATCAAGCTCTTCTTGCCACATGTGAGTGCGGTTGCCCCTTAATGATCATCTAACCCATACGCTCATAGGCCTGCGTAACGGGCTTTGCTCCCAACAAGAAGCCGGCAAAAAAGGAATTGATGGGTATAATAATCCGATCGGGAAGAAACCCGAATAAATTCCGGAGAGGAATAAGCCTGCATGGTATCGAGCCAAGACCTACGAATCAATAGAAGAGATTTCAATTAAGGCGCCAGTTGTGGGTGCTCTTCTGAGTCATCGGAAGATTCTTTACTAAACTTATCACGGGACGAAAAAAGGGATTCCAAATGCCTTACCATCAATAGATTTCAAATCAGGAAGGATTGTCAAGACCACTCAATGGAAATATCAACTTCCATTGCCCTGAAACATGAATACCTCCCTAAATATCAAATTCAAGCAATGCGATAAGTTTGGTGACAAAAAATGGCCATTTCGGCGGTTTAATGGAAATTGAAATCACAAGTTGAAACTCCAATCCAATACTTTCTCCCACCTCAGTCAGTATAGTACTTTTCATTTATTTCCTCTTTTTAAACCAAAATGAGTCTACTTCTCCAAAAAGCTATCGCATGAAAGCATGGCCCATGTCCCCATCCACGTGCTGTTCTACCCTCGAGATTTTCCCAGTGTAGCTGTTAGAATAAATAGAGAAAGCGACGATCCACACTTTGAATCTAGAAGACATGTATGATTCACAAATGGCCCTTAATCATGTTTATGATTTTTATTTAATGGATTCCAGATTTTTACACGTAGTCTTCGCCTGAATGGAGCTAAGGCGCAATCTCATAAGTGCATTTGGCTTTATGCCAACGTAGATAATAACAGCCCGTACATCTAAGCCGTGTTTATCTGGAGAGATTAGCTACCTAATCTAAAGACCATATTGGACTGAGGCTACTATATCCTGCTCTATCAGGTGTTCTGGCATCTCTTATATCAGACTTCGTATAAGTCCCCACAGGCTATATAATTAAGAGTGATATTCTGTTGTTAGGCAAAAGGATTCATGAATCATCATAGGCATTAACCCTATTCTATTGTTCGGAGTATCGCAGAAACATATTAAACCTATACGAGAATACCCCGGTAACAAGCCTTCAGTGACCTGAATTAATATGCTTACGGAAGCCCCTCACAGGATCCAAGCTACAAGCGCTTTGGTTCTTATGTATCTCCTCTAGTCCAATTTTTTTAAACAGAATGTTTCAATCACAATAGTGAGTCCGGCTATTATTTCGACTAATTTACCTTTGACTTGCGTAAATGCAGATTGACTGAGCATCAATTCTCACAGCACGAGAGAGGGGAGCAAGTGCATACTATCAAGAGCACAGTTATATGGTTGTTCGCTTGGTAAGGATGCACACAAATGCACTTCCAATCTGGATTACATCGGCTAGAATCAGTCTTGAGTGGGACAGACCGTCGGGAATTCATATAAGGTCGAAGCTGACACTCCGGATCTCTTTTCGAACTTTTTCCTGTGAAATATTTCTTCGAAAAAGAATGTCCTAATGGAAAAACAGTGACTACAGAGCCAAATCCTACCTCACATGATTTCTTTAGATAAGCTGCCAAAACTTGATTCAATACTTATTTACCTCGATCTATAATATATATTACCATATAAAGAATTTACAATAGGCATTTCATTTGCGGTTCCAAAGCCTGTTTGCTCAAAGAGGACGACCGGTTCACAAAGGTATAACTAATGGTTCAAAACCGCTCTTGCTATTTCGCACTTTCAGCATGACAGTCCGGAAAGCTTGACATCAACTTTCGGCAAGGTTAGCTAAAAGCGAGTTCATAGAGAACCCAGCAAATAAAACCCGGAAAGCCAAGCCATTGTGTATGGCAAAAGTAATATTATATTTTGAGAAACACAGAGAAATTCACTCTACTAATAATTAGCAGAATTCACTCCACGAGTACTAAGTCACCGTATGCGAAATAATGCCACGTGACCAGACATTCACACCGATCTCAGTGACTTGTCTTTTTTCAGAGATCACCCTCTCTATTGTGCCCCTAAATCATATAAAAAAACTACCTGCTCCAATGCTCCCTTGGTAGTATACATTCCGGTGATACAGATTAGCAAATTGTACGGCACCAGAGACAGAAAGTAACCAGGCAGCATTCTGGAGTACCTAGTGGGGAAGTTCGGTGAGAAAATAAAGCCCCACACGTTTCCCTATTACTAGCGGCCAACGATCACATGCCAAATGCAACGCTTGATCTCTCCTCTCGAAGAATCCAAATGCACCTCACTAGAAATCAACCACAGAAGAAAGCATCCCACAGTGAATCCGTGCACTTACATAATGTTATATACTTCCTAATTCAAATAGGTTAATCCTACTCTCGGGACTAGTTGTAACAAGAATTACTGTATCATATTACCCAATATAGACTGACAGAAAGGTGCCATTGACAAGCTCTGTAGAATTTTTTACCTCGAACTTCTGACGAACAGCCTTTAGAATTCCTGCAGTAACATGAATTGATGCTATCTTGGCAGTAATCTCCTGAAGTATTCCGTGATAAAGCAATCGACCCACCGAACTCGGACGAGTCCGCTTGAAATAGCCCATTGCATTCCTTAAAGAGAGCTTAAGGAGTACTTTTTTATTAATTCCATGGTCAAATAAGGGCCTGATCAGTAGTTACCATCCACCCATTTGGATAGGTGTTTTATAGATTTGAACTATCTCTCCCAGAAATGGTCGAATGTATCTCCCTTGTCCCGAAAGACGAAGTTTTCTAGAGTGTCGGAAAGTTCTGGAGGGCTGTATATTGTCCAGAGTATTTTATCATTGGCCCCAATCAGTTTGATAAATCCACCTGCTGAGATTCCTGATTAGGGAGGTCCCCTATAGATGACTAACAGCCTCCTTAGGCAGTTTTGGGTTTAGAATTTCTTCTTACCACAAATTGCCCTTGTCTTACCTCTCAGAATCTCTAAACCAGGCCGAACACTGTTTACCCAGGTCATCTCGCCTTCCTTGCCTTCCCGATTACCATTTCCAAGGCCACGACGCAGCATCAAGTTCTTTCTGCATCTGTCTGCGACTTTTCCATTATAGGAGGGATGATTTTGGCAGCAATCTGTGAGACAACACCCGTAGAGAACGCGGAGATGCTTAGTCTTAATTCGGGTATGCTAACTGCACACGTATTGTCGTGAATGAGGAAATTACGAATCCGGTCCTGAACTTCTGCGATTCAGGTCATATTATCCAATATCCCTGCTTAAGGTCCTTCCAAACTTTGTCCCTCCTTTGACGAGAAAAGGCTTCACAAAAGAGTCCTATACCGGAGATATAGCCTAATTTATAGAAATTTACTAAGCTTCAACAGTTTAAAGATATAGCTAATTACTCTTTTTTAATCTCAAAATGCTTGTGACGCTCTTATGATTCGCCCGCAACGAGTTTTACGATATCTACAAAGAATCAGAACAGATCTTATTGACCACAAATCCTTCACTGTCCTCTCTCACAGATATGACCGTCCTTATCCATGTGCCATAGTAATACACGAGGTGGTCGAGGTTTGTGTAGAAGTTACGAACGAAATGTTATCTACCAGAAACGTAATCATTTTGCGAGTTTTTTGAATTAACTTTCAGGAAGATTTTAATCGCCCGATATCTCACGAGAAATGATTCGTGTGAGGTAGATACGCCTTTTGCTTATCTCAATGCTCTGGCATCAAATTTAATTAAGAATCGTGTAGTATGCTTTGCAAAGTCGAAAACGTATAACTCTCTTATCCACTTTTCCCAAAAATGAAACGCCTCTTTTAATAGATTCACCCCGCCTCTATCTATTTGATCCTATAAACCACCATTTGCGATAGTAGAGTCTGCGGATTCTATGAAGCTCTGTCTCGATTCCTTACCTTTAGCGGACTAGTCAATCGCCCTCCTCAAATCTACTAACTGTGTGAACAAGTAAGATCAAGCAAAGCGCAACGATGTGACATAAAATACCCCTCCCATATTCCCTTGCTTCCTATAGTATGAGACTGACGCTCTCCCTGCATAGCTTCTGAGCCTGGCCTGCATATTGCCAAGAATAATACTCTGCTCAGCTAGGCCTAACCCAGTAGTTTGCGGTTTGCTCCTTGTCACGAGGTCAAATGCTTTTTGAAGTAGTGCGAACGATTCGAAATATTTCTCTTCCGTTGAAGCAAGCCACAACATATCCTGCAATACCCACATCCTAACCAATTGCATCATTCATACCCATTCATCAAGTTTTCCACATGATTTTTTTAAAATATTTGATACGCCTCATTAGCAAGTTTCACTGGTCTAGCTTCGGTAAGTCAGCACCCATGTAGCAGCATCGTCAGCATCTTACTCCCTCCACAGTTGAGTGTGTTTTGATAGGTCTTCTAGAGCCAGCTCAAACTGCTCGGTATTCATCAACAGCGATTTCCAAGACTTGCGAATATCAGCAGAGCAAAAGGCCATCATCAATCCCGTTAGATAGCGTAATATTTCATTATGCTTATATCGCATCTTCATTCTCCCACAACGATTATATAACCCATCCGCCTAGATTATATATCCCAACCCCAGCGCTTGTTTAAGGATAGTTGGATCGATCAAAACTACTTGATTATGTAACACTCTAATATATTTATCAAATGTAGAACCTTCTTCCTCAGTAATTACGACTAACTGATAACACAGGCGCATCTTCATGGTTCTGATCCGAAAGTTTCTTACAGCCTTTCCTTGAAATAATAAACTCGCCGGTCGTTGTTTGCATGAATCACGCATACTAGATGTGCGCCAGTGAATTAATGATTATCAATACCGCTGTTCTAGCCTTATCCTCCTCAGTAGTGTAAAAACTCACGCTCTAGAAGAATCAATCCCCTCTTGTCGTGGAGCTTTCCTGCCTAAAATATGGGCATTCGCCCAGTGCCAGAATAATTTTCTCATTATTCGGGAAATATTGTTGAATATTTCAAGAATGCCCAATTCCCTCTTTAATATCATTGAATGATTAGGCATGTGTCCTTGAGCAATTTAATTTCCACGAAAAAGGGAATTTTTCCAGGCAATATTCTAGAGCTCTTAGGCTTTCAAGAAATTTTTTTGTTGAATCGAAGTAAAAAAACGGATAATATCTCTTCCAGTTTCTCTTCTTCAAAATATAGATCCATTGGATTCAGGGTAATTTTCAAATCGCTCGCAAGCTTTTATCATTTTCCCCCCAATCTTGCTCATGATCTCTTCCATTTCGAATGCATAAGGTTTACATAAGTTACAAATATTTTTTCTCTCAAAAATCTGGCCTGTAATGTTTTTTATCTCTTTCAAAAATCCGGCGTGGTTCCGTGAATTCTTGAGTAATCAACGGGCCCATGCATTCAAATAAGTTACTGTGCCAAGAATGTATCATGCAATTTCGCGTGATACTGGTATTCAGGAGATGCAGGGCCTTTTTATTGTAAAAAATATCTTTGCTGAAGCCTAATTGCTGTTTCTTAGTTAAAGGCTTTTTACTCAATCCAATTTTCGAAGCATTTTCATTAAGACAAACGACCCGTTTCCCAAGAGCAAGAATAATAGTTTGGTCGGTCCTTTCTTTCCAAAGGCTTTCCCCATTATTTTTCAAAAAATCCCGGGTAAGAAATCGACTCTTTGTTAAAATGAATCTTTCTCGCTCCCCAAAGCGTCTTTTTCATAGAGTTGGAGATTGATAGCAGCATCCTCACATCGATGTAATGAATAGCCTCAATTGGATAGTATTGTTTTTTCCAGAACGTAATGGTAAGATTCTAAAAGTACCTGCTTCGTCGTCGCTTACCTTGCCGCAATAAGATATGTATGATTGACTACCTAGATTCGAGCCCTTCCCTGCTCACGCCACGCCAAGCTCCAATTCCGCACTATATTTAGAATAGCATCGCCGTATATTGGCGGGAGAATCTTGATCCACTTGAAGTTTCATCCACCTCTTTTAAATTCTGGGCTTCTCCCAATTTGCGGATACAGAGACTTATATGGATCATTTTTTTGACTCACGGCAAGAACCCATTCGCAATTGAACCATTAATTGGTTGTGCCTATAACATTCGTCTGTAAAGCTTTTTCATCCCTTTCATCAAAGAAATCCAAACTGCTGCATGAATCGACCAAATTTAATGTCTCCTCCAACTCATTCAAGAAAGTCTAAAAATCTGAAAGATCACCTCATACGCCAAGACTTATCCGGAAAATCAAAATTCAGTCAGCCTTTTGAGAAACTAGCACGAATTAAATCCATGAATCCTCACCCGAATTTTGAAAACTTCCTTAGCTAAATAGCTCCCAAAACAACCTCTGTGATGCCCGTACGAGAATTTTTCATGTTTGATCAGATCAGCTAGGCGCAAAGTATTCCATCTCACTGACTTCCTTGACTATGGGAAAGAGACTTTTGTTTAGGTAGCTGTGTCAAGCATATCGCAGAGTATCTTTACAAATGTGGCAGTCGAGCCATAAATAATTAAACTAAATCAGACGTTCTAAGCCGCAAACTTCCGCAAAATCTTGACTGGCTTGGAATAAAAAAAGCGGTAAGCGAAAAGGTAGGTTGACTTGAATAAAAATTTTTTCGACGACCCAGATCTCCTAATAATCCCTTTGTCCAGCGGTAAATATTGATAGCGTTCCTGGCTGGGCATGATCGCTTGTAACCGGACATTTCAGCTGAAACATCGTCTCCAACAGCATCTGGGGCCTTATTTAATAAATCCTGTCTCCACCAAAATATAATTATCGCAAAACGTTACAACAATTTCTCGCCATCCTTAATTTTTTCGGAGCAAGATCTCATCATGTAAACTCTGCGCAGCATCGATTTCACATTGAAATACCCTCAGCCTCTTACCACTTTGCGGAAGATCCTTTCTAACCCCATTGAGATGATTTTCGCGAGTATGTTTTTGTAATACTCTACCTAAATATGTGGCTGTGGTGTGATCCTTTCGTAAGCCAATAGCTAGCTAAACCTCGTGGATAAGTTTCAAGAGGGATTCTTCCATAGACTTGGATTCCAATCATCAATTCCAGGGGATTCAATGAGAGTGCATATCCTATCCGCCAGCCAACTCAAAATCGAGTGCTTCTACCTGCTCCGCTTTTCCCTCAAAAAAATCCATATCCCATTATAATCCTCCCTCTGCTAGTTTTAAATTCATTAGTGTCGGAGCAATATTATCTTCTTTCTGAAACCAATCGGCGATGTTACACCCCAAATCAATTTGCTACTCAGGATCACTGCCAAAATTCCACCTTCAGCTGTCCTTTATCGGTAATAATTAGAAGACATTTATATACAAAAATAGTCATCTTCCAAAACTGAAAACGTCCCATGTGCATTAACACTAGGAAACCGTCAAAGAAGGTTCTTTTTTGTGTCTAAAACAGTCACAAACGATGCCCAAATGTTGGCGAAGTCCTTTTCCTCAATCTACGCAACATCGAGGAACCGATACTTGCATCACTCTTACTAACTTGGCTTGGCTAAATGTCCCCTCGCTGAAAGTGAAGTCCTCTGTCACCCCGCGCAGCCTGAAAAACTTTGCTGTCTTGAATCCAACTGTGGTCGAGCTCCTAGCCTCATCAAAACGCACATCCCACGGTAGGATTCAATAGAAATATCCCTCTTGTCAGTAATTGTTTTTGGATAATAATCTCCAAAAACACTCCGTTTATCGGGTGTTGTGAACTATTGCGCTCATTTTTTATTGGAGATGTACTGGAATGGGTAATATAAAAGTGCAAAATAACTACCTCTGAAAGACTATCGCTAACGCATTAATCTTGAAAATATTGTCGAACTTTGCTCAAACTCTTCTGAATACGATTTCTTGGATTTCTTAACAAAAATTTTGCTTGAAGACTTGAGAAGAAAATTCAAAAAAAATCGAACGTTTTTGCTTCGAGAATCGCATTACATCAAAAAGGATACGAATCGGCAAATTTTCAAGAAAAACTTTGCCAAAAACTAACATCGATACTTCAGTCAAAGAACCCAACTGGTGCCGTCTTGTCCAGTATAATTCACAATAACCATAAAGCGAAGTCGTCACAAGGCCGATGATTGGAATGAATTGGCATTCTCTTACCGAACTTAGGGGCACAAAACTGTGTAACTTATTAACCCAAAACATGGAAAGCCTGACATCAAGACTTTGTGGTTCGGGTAAAACTAGCTGAAATACTTTCCTATATCACAGCTTGCATTTCGAAGTAGATATGGTCATCTTCGATATTGATTGGCCTATCACCTTCCGCAACATATGTCGAAATTTTGGAGGACGAAACTCAAAGTCAGAAATCTATGATCGCTCTTTATGATTCTTGATATTTCCTCATAAGCCACAGACGGCTCAAGCAAAAAACTCAGTTGATCTAGCAAAGATTTCAATATTACTTCCGAATTACTAATATGTGGACTCACTTGGAAGGGGCAGCGAGGTGTCAACACTACCACCCGAGGTGGAAGCCGTAAAAGGGGAAATCGAAACCGATAAGCGAGATATCCGATTAATCGAATCACACTCCTAAAGGTAAAACTACTGAAATAGAAAAGCACGGGAAACCCAGCGTACAAGTGTAGAAAAGGTATCGTCCGTGGGCCGATCCGTTGGCTACTACCTAAATGTGGGCCAAAAGCCACCTCTGATAATTTTGATTACCTAAGACAGATATTTTGGGCGGAAAATCACAGCCCTTTTGCCAACAGTGGATTCTACAGTAGCACGAAAGTGGTTTTGAAATGTACTTGTATCCTTGTTTTCACTATGACACGGGAGTGGGTTTTGATGGGCTTTATCAGTAAACTACTACTCACTAATTGAATCCATTAAACCTCCACTTAGAAGAGATTCGAGAAGCTGATCTTTATGCTAATTCATGTGTATGATATTTCTCATCCACCACTTCGAAGACCATATTGCAGTGGTCACTCTGAGACTCTATGAAAATTAAAGGCTGTGAGAAAAAAACCTTCTGCGTTGTTTTTCAACAGAATTGACTAGGTGAGACAATGAGCCTAAGCCGAGGAAGAAAGTATGCAAATGACGGAGTTGGGAGCTTTGAAGAAGCAAACTACCTGATTTCGAATCCGGCTTTCATTGAGGCTTAACGAAAAGTAAAACTGGGAATCAAAGCCCGATGTATGGCTTGCCGCGGCCAAGCGGTCTAATGTGGGAAGATTCTGGGGGAATCACTATCGCACCATGGTAACACAAAACAGCATCTGGAAATCTATCCTAATAACTTGAGGGATAGACGACTGTATACTGGACTGAGGCTGTGAAGACGAGAAATAATTAAAAATGATTACCCAAGTTTCTTTATCTCACATTAGATTTCCCTCTAGGCGAAAATTTAGGAATGATCACACGAGTCCTAACTTATATAGTAACTGCGACCGCTGGTTATTAGGGCGCTACTAGGTGAGGGGCGATTAAGTTCACATTCCAGAAAGATCACGCCACTCCTGTCAGAGGTAACCTTAGTGTCACATGATAGTGTAACGAATTTCCATACTAGAAAGATTTTTGATCCATACACATGGACGGCTAGGCGGAAGTTCTCGCGAAATCACCGGTCATCAGCAACCCCGAACCTGTAGGCAAATTTTGATCTCAAAATGCTGAGCCGAAGAAAATTCCAGTCCCGGACATGAGCTCAAATCTGGACTCAGTTAATCCTGTTTGGGGAAATCATTTTTCGGAGTAGCGACATAGCCCACTCGTGATTTGGATCCAACTGGTCTTGCCTTTCCCAATCTACTCCAAAAAATATCAAAACTCAAGATATGTGTCACTAGGGTAAAGCGCTTTGAAAAGTGTAATTCCCAATCTTATGAAATTCGGAAGTACGAATCACTTAGCGTGTAGTATTTCCCCGTCCTTCCTCATAATCCCCCCAATTTCCGATTCTATTCCCCAAAACACCGAATACGATCCCAAATTTCCTCAAATACGGGATGCCTGATAATCTTTCACCGCGCTTTTGGCTCTTGCTGAGTGGCATCTTCCGAGCGCGGAAACGGTGAAATTAAAAAAAAAAAAAAAAAAAGCCCCCGACTCTCACCCCCCTTCCCCCCCATGGGCCCGAATTGCCACTGAAGTGGAAAAAGTCGTGAACCCCGCGTCCAAAAAAAGTCTTCCCATCCGAGTCAACTTCAGTTTCTCCGAACTTTTCCCAGCCTGTCAAGTTGCGATTGAAACAGGTTCGTAGAAAAACTCAGAAGTCAAAATACCGAATCGAATCAGTCTCATTCTCCTTTCTCAATATGAAGGTACAGGTACTGAGATTAGAAAACCGCCCCTGGATTATCACCAAGCGCTCCAGCCTGATCCATGATTCGTTCTTTGCCGATGCATTCTTCACAAAGCGCTACATGATTCAGAGACGCATCTTCATTTCTTCTTCGGGGTCTTACGAAACCAATCCTTCTCCAGAGCCAAGGAGCATACCACCAAGACGCAATCAAAAAAATAACCTTCTAGGGGAGTAAATGGCTGGTCATTATTGTGTAATCGAATTAATTGCGACCTAAAGCCCGCATTTAACCAATATTTTCTTTCAAGAATCCTGAGCTCGGTGATGGAATCACTTCATTTGCTACCCGAGTAGCCATCCTCACCCAAAGTAACGAATGACAGCAAGTGCTCTTTACCTCCCAGAGCTGCGCTAGAATTCAGGTATGTCCCCTGAGGTAATGGCTAGACTTTTAAAAGTATGATCAACGAAACAATGGAGGACGCTGCCGGCATCGTAATAGCCACTCGCTGCATGAAGAATATTATGCACAGATACGAGATCGCTAGCGACGCGTGAGATTGTGAAATAGAGCTGGAGCTGATGTAGTATTTTCAGACCATGGATCGGAGAGATGTGTTTAGTACCCAATCCTTTATCGAAAGCTGCGCTTGGTTGAACTGAACAGAAGTTTTCGAGGGCAAGATCGGGATTGCAGATTTTTAAAATTACAAACTCTTCCTACCCGAGCCAATCAATCTTTGTACTTTCAAAAGGCTCTGGCACTGGATATCGACCATGTACAAAGATAAGTTAAGGAGTCTCTCAACTGGAAATCTCTTTAAAAAATGTAAATTCATTAAAGAATGAACGTCATGGAACTACGCCTACAAAATCCTCATTAATACTTGTCGCAGGTTACATCTTATTTTTTTGTAACTGTCGAAATGTTGGCGTTGGGAAACTATCGCCGGCATAATTCAGGCAATTCCTGCAAGATCTTTTCCCCAAACCTAAGCACTTGCCTGCTAATCAAGGTTTGTAATAATGGCTTTTAGTCGCAGGATTGATTGGGTCGGCTTTTTAATTTTCCTGATTCCGGTATGGCCAAAAACTATCGTGCCTTATTTTCTGGGATGTTGTATTGGTACAGGAGTTACGAGCTTTTACTGCCAAGCATGAAAAATCTTCTGGTTCAGGTTTGCCGGCATTGATTGATATTACATAATCCTATTGAAACTTAATTTTTTGGTAATAAGAAAAAAAGTAAGTCGTGCTATGTAAAACACTTGAGCTCTCAAGCAGACCGTGTTGCATGAATTATAATGATTTTCCTGCCCCAATTTCTGAATCCTTTTGAAAAAAAAACAAGGAATAAACTGTTTTATGCATAGCCAATCTAATCAGGACCACAACAGGTTATTCGGATATCTCACTCAATCAAGCCACGAAAAACCCAGGTTCAAGAGATTAAAGCGTCACTATTATAATGTGGATTTGTAGGCCTGGAAATTAAAGATTTGATTGAAGAATAAATTCGTTTTTTCCAAAATATCCCTTAAATCTTTAAGAATCTCAAAAAGGAATCCAATATTAATATAATCAGAAAACGCCTTTGAAATATGAAAGATCTTTGATTTGATCGCCAGATTTTGCTTTTGTATTCGCAGGATACATGGTATTTTCAAAAATCAATGAGGCCAGTTTTCCAAACGTTTTGGGGATATTAGCTTGAAGAGCTTTATTCAAGATCCATAAATATTTAATTATTTTAAGAATCCAAAATAACTTCTGATTTCAAATGAAATCATCCAATTCCACCCCCATTACTTTGATTTGAAAATAGGTACGTCCTAATCTGCGAGAAAATCATCGGTTACTCTTGGACGTTCCAACCCATTGAGGATAAGCAAACTAGTATTTGCCTATTGCGAAAGCATTACGCATAAAAAGTCGAATGAAAATGAAAGAATTATGCCTGAAGAACCAGTAGAAATAAATCAAATTAAAAGGCACTTAGTTCACTGCCTCTCATTGGAACCCTAAAAGATCTCCTGTGAAATAATTGTGTTCATCATGGAATTTGCTCGACACAAGCCATAGGAAGACCGAAATAATAGACTCTTCATGGTTGCTAAAATCCCGCAATAAACACCTTTAGAATTCAACTCTTGACAATCATGTGGATTTATTGAAAGAAACTCAATCCCTAAATGTATAAAAAAGCAAAATTAATGCTAGAAGCCACGCTTAAAAACGTGGAGATCAATCGATCAATTCACTTATTACCAAATCCATACTGAAGAAGCTCGGATTTACTTGCGTTAATGAAGTGAGGTTTTAATCAAGCCACCTAGAAAAAGTCATTTTTTTAAACTTCATGAAGTAATCTCCATCAAATATTCAAGGCTCTGGATACCTCCGAAAATAAAATTCTACACCCTCAATCACTGGAATAAAAAACAGCTGTTTGTAGAAGATAATGGACTAGGAATTCGAAACACCTGAAAACTTGGAGATAAAAAATTTTTAAGGATCATTGAAAAATCAACTGAAAATACTTGAAGAGTAAGGGGTTTGGCCTCTTATGCTAGTATACAATCATGATAACTATGGGTGGAAAATCGAAGTGAAAGTAAGGATTAATGAGGGGAACCAAATTTATCATCACCTTCAAACGCCACTAATCTTTGGCAAAGACTAGAGATCTTCAACGGTTTGAAATATCAAGAATGCCTATTTGTAGATTCCGAAATAGCCTATTCCATCACGACAAAGACACTCAGTCTGATTTTTTCCGGTAAACGCAATTGTCGAAATCCTGGGTCTATCTGCATATGTAGCACTAAGATCTGGATAGTTTAGTGTTTATTAATCTAAAGTTATTTTCAAATCCCTGTTAGCTTTACTTTTTGAAATTATTCGGGGAGGATTTTCTTGAAATGATCTTGTCCCCACTGAAAAAAGGACCTATTTTGCGACCGCCCACTTCAGAACTTAACCTCCATACTTTTCTGCAATCTTATCATTATTTTTTCGAATTGATCCGAATGATCCCATCACATCTATATCAACTTTCCATCCGAGTCAAGCCATCGAATAGCTTCCAATAGACAGAAAATGCTTTTCCTTACTGAATTCCTCATTCGTAAAACATCTCAAAACTTTTTTTAACCATTCTGATAAATCATTTCACCTTCCTAAGACTTATCTTTTTTCTTTGGTTTTTATCAATAGTTCTCACTTCTTTTTGAAGGGATTCTTCGGACTATATCCTAGATACCTCCTCTTAATTGAATTATTCATTCAAAATCCCGGAAGAATTCAATGTTCAATTCAGACATTCATTTATTAGATTTTCTGCGAGTAATATTAAAATTAGCAGATTTGGGAAGCAAATTCTGACTAACCTTTACCAAATTGGCCTTAACGATTTTTATCTTATAACCTAGAATGCAGAAAAGAACAACCCATGAAGTAATCGCTCTTTTTTATA
>Ga0163217_1116035_pt1 | contig 17082 bp, 20 predicted proteins | sample SynspAceP_FD_185933 | JGI IMG/M metagenome (GOLD analysis project Ga0163217, IMG submission 185933) | Saline lake microbial communities from Ace Lake in Antarctica - Synechococcus sp. Ace-P (PacBio error correction) | ecosystem: Environmental > Aquatic > Non-marine Saline and Alkaline > Saline ...
GCAACGTCCCCCTGGAATTTGGTATTCATGAAGTCCCGTGAAAGATGGTGGGGTCCCACTCTGCCTGGGGGTGGGCAAAAGTTTCAAAAGGGCAGTTCGGAAATCCCCAAATTCCCAAACCAGCCCTTGGCCCATTGCCCCTTTTGGCCGGGCCCCTTTCATAGGGCCCTTGTGCTTTCTCTGCAAAAACGCTCAAAACGCAAAGCCAAGCGGCAGTGATGAAAAAGCCAAGCCGCCTTGAGGTTTGCTGGTGCAGAGCTTAAAGAATAGTAATTTCTCTAACTCATCAGCTCCCCCGAACCGGGCTTCCAGCCTTTTCCTCACAGAGGCCTGCCTACTGACCCTGCTTTTGCGCAAGCAGTGTCCCGCAAGAACAAAAACCAACCAATGGGCCCTCACATCGCCCACTGCTCGTCGCGGCAGCACGCAAGGGTGTAGACGACCTTGGCAAGCAAAAAGGTGTGGCCGCTCAGTGCGTCGATTGGTTTGTTGTTTCCTTTGCCGGATCGTGCGGTGGCTTGAGGCCACCCGCAAAACGATCTCCTCGCCATTTCTGATTCCCCTTGTATCCCACCGGAGTTCTTTGTGGCCCGTGCGCAGCCTTCCGTGCCGAGGCAGAAGGCATCGTTGTGGCCGCTCCCTTTCAGCAGGTGCCACCTGAAAGCCGAGCCGATTCGAATCCTTGTGCGCAAAAAACGACATACCGCCTGCCAGATCAGCCTCCACTTGTCGAAGAACAGCATGCTACCAGGCCCATAGGCGGACGCCGACCAGACATTCGATCACCGCCGCCCAAGATTCCGTCGGGCCGCATCGCCCCCTCCCAAAAAAAAAAAAAATTGCCCCCGCCTTCGATCACCCTCGCAACGGCCTGATCGGGCAGCGCACCATGTGGCTTCCACCGCTCGAGCGTCACCAGGGTTTGGATCATGGCCGCTTCAAGGTGGATGCGCTTTACCAGGCATCATTCGGCTGCCACTGGGGCGACAGTTCTATGCGATCGCCCCGCGCCACCGTCCCGTCGTTTCGCGCGCTGAGACCGTCCGCGCGCTGCGGCCTGGATGCCGTCTTCGTCTGGTAACGTGCATCGCATGGAGGTCGATAGGCCACCGCCAATTCGCGAAGCCAGGACTTGATCTGTTGCGCACGGAGCACGCAATAGGCTTCCCAGGGTCTACCCCTATCGAGCAGGCCGTAGATCTCGACCCCGTCCTCCTTTGCGGTCGTGGGTGTATCTTGCTTGACCGGTTTGCGCGTATCCATTCCGCCTGATGGCCGCCAAATCGTGAGCCGTGGCGGCACCTTCGACGATCACCCCAACCACCCCTCGGATCCGCCGAAGGTGCGACACGAAAGAGCTGGCATAACTGCTCCCATGCCTAGCCGTGGAGAACTCAAAAAGGCCCCCCTCGAGTGAGGGGGCTTGAGTGAAAGCATGGCTTTGGAGCCAACGTTGACCCCTCGATCACCGTGGAAAGCGTGATAAAAGCCACAGGTGGCTTCTGCAGAGGCCAGGTCAAGCTGCCGAAGTTGTAGCGTTGCGCTCGCATCACTTCCATGCCCAGACCGGCCACGTTCAGCACGTCAGCCCAGGTGTTGATCACGCGGCCCTTGGCCACGGAGCAATCGAACTGAATTTGAAGTTAGAGAAACGTGAGGTGAAGCCATCGTGCTCACGCCAAGGCGACCAATTGCCCACAACCGCCAGGTGCTAGCAGGAAGTGCAGGTGCTCGGCTGTTTTGAAAGACGTACTGAAGATCAGACGACCGCGAAGTGCCGTGGCGCCGATTGTTGTAAGTCTCTCCCTTGCCGAACTTGTAACGTAGTTTGCTCCGCTTCGCGTCCACGCACCAAAGCGTGACGAATTAACCGTGCATGCCGAGAACAGGAGCCGCCGAAGACACAGCCACACCCAGTCATTGAGGTCATCAGGATGTTTCTGGCTTGGAACACAACATGAAGTTAAAAGTGCGGAGATCCGAGGGGAATGCCATCAGAGAACGAACCCTGACCGAATGGGTGATCAGGAAGACAGCCGAGCAGCCGCCACAGGGCGCTTGGTAGGGACACAGATCCACGGGCCATGCCCGAGGCGTAAGGAGATTCCCACTCGCGGCCATGTACAGAAGATGCGATCAGGAATTGAAGACTCACACTGATAGGACGCCGTTGTACACCACTCATCCGAGCTGGCGTCCCAGATCGGTAGAATGAGCCGCATTGGCGTGCTTGGAAGGAACAAAGCACCGAGATGATGTTGTTGCCGTACAAATCAAGGAGCGGCGACAGCTCGCGATGCCGCGAATGTGACAGGGCGCGCACGAAGGCGACGATGAATGCAGATGTGAGCAAGCAGGTGGGGACATCCAGCACACCGAACCAACCGACATACGCGTTGTTGTAGTGACCCACTCACAAACTGAACTCGCAGGCAGAACTCCGGAGCGCTGCCTGAACGTGGTGGTCATAGGGAAAGGAGGTTATCCATAAATAGATCGAGATAAGCGAATGGCAGGCGGAGTTTTCTCTAAGAAGTCCTTGAAGAACTCCGAAGAGGAAAAGCTTGCCGCAACAGCCGAAGCTCTGCGTTGCCTAGGCATGTAACGGAATCTTGCGCTAGTGTGGAAATCTTGCGGACTGTTTATCCGAGGCGGACGCCCATGGATCACAGCTGTCCTGGTTAGCGTCAACTCCCTTCTCCAAGCCGAGACAGTCCGTAATGGCTGCCAACGCTAGCTTCCCAGCCCAGCCGCCCTTTCGGCTGAGGCGGGTGCTGCCTGATTCCGCTGCCTGCAACCCGATTTTTCCGATCGGGCCGATTTACCCTGGCCGATACCTGCACAATGTTTCCCTTCAGTTGAAACCACTGCATCTGACATGCCGCTCTCTGCCAATTCCTGGATGGAGCGAACCCTGCTCGGCACCGTCAAGCTTTCGCCCACCTTGTTGGTGTTTTCCTGGCGCGACATCAATCTATCGCCTGTGATGGGCGGGCCGGCAACCCGCTGCAGAACTCTTGAGGTTTCTAGCGCCGCCAATCCACTCGCCGCCTACTGCGTCTGGTGCCTGCGGCTGATGCGGCCTTTCCTATGGCGACTCTGGCGCAACCTTCGCCGTGGTGCGCCGTGTCTTCGCCAGGCCCGCGTTTTCAACCCAGAGCACGGGTGGTGCCTCGGTTGGCGAGCGGTGAGCTGTTCTAGCGAACAGCTGGGCAAGAGTTTGCCCAAAGGCACTCGTGCCCGTTGGCGAAGGGGAGTGTCTCGTTGGAAATTTGATACCGCGCCAATTACGCTGGGTCGGGACGTTGTTTCGTTTGTTTGGTCGAGGCCGGGGCCCCCCCCCTCGGCTGGCTCATCAACGAAACCACTGCCAGCGCTGTCAATGACGTAGCTTGCCACTACTCTCACACGTTTCGATCTGGCCCAGCTGACTTGTGTAATTTCGAAGGCGCGATTTCACGTGGGCGCAAGACCAAACGCGGCTGTCCCACACGCTGCACTGCGTCTACACCGTGGTGGAAGGCAAGCAGGTTCGCAGTTCATCGTTGACGAGGTGTGGCGAATCGGCCAGCTATGACAGAGGCGTGCCGCTTCTGAGTTCACCGATGCCCAGTTCATCCCAGCCGCCGCTAATCGAGATGCCAACATGTTGCTGCGGGCCATCGCGGCGGCGGAAATGGCTAACATCCACTGGTCCGCCACATCGCGCTGACACCTCGACCAGGAACTAAGCCGATAGCTGTATGGTGCCACCTGGGCATGAGCTACTTCGGAAATCCGGCCATCACTCCGCACCAGGAGCTGGCGGAAATGCCATGGCTACAAAACCTTCGCTTGTTTCTGGAAAACTGCCGGATTTCTTGCTGCAGTGTAATTCGTGGAAGCAATGTCTCGTAATTTCGTTCAATGTGTATTGGATTAAAGCCCGAGACATCGGCAGACCGTGCCTATCACCTGAGAGTCGAGAGCATCTTCGGTAGCCGATAAGGTGGAGCCGCACTCTTCTTGGCCTGCAAGCCCACACGCACCTGGAGCAATATGCTTTGAGCAGGCATGCCCCAACCGGCTACAACCCGATGACATGGATGCCGTGGACGGCCAGAAAAGTGCCCCTGGAACCCTGAACCGATGCAGCAAACTTTGGCCGCCCTGCTGAGGCATTTGAACCAATCCCCAGATTTGCCCACGGTCCATGACTGCTGAGCGTGAACTATGCCTCGCCTCCCCTCGAAAACCCTCAGAAAGCTCCTGTTGAAGGCAAAGCGGCCCAGCCCACGCAGTGCGTTAGCGCCCAGTGCGGCCGCCGCACCCAGAATCCACGCACGAGCCCACCAGCCAATGGCCCTCGATCGGGTGGGGTTGGGCACCGTCGCTCAGCCGACGGGCGCCCGGCAAGAGCTGATCACCCCATTCAAGCACGAACCCGCCGACTACCCTCCCACTGCAGCCCGACGTCCCCAAGAGGCGCGGCTCAGTACGACGTTGCAACCAGTGGCGTCCCGAGCATGATCAACCCGCCCAGCTGCCGATGGCTCCATGCCCCTCGTGCGGTAACCAGGGTGGATAGGCGAAGATGCACCGCCTGAAAGCAGAGGGCCGTGCGGCCTTTGATTGGAGTTCAACTCCCCCAGAGCCACCTCGGAACAGCATCTTCGGCAAAGCCCCGCCGCCAGCAGCGCCAGTCCATTGAGGGGGATGCGCCATCCAGGCGCCAGATCCCCGCGCCCCCCAGTGGCACAAACCATGCAGGAATCCCAAGCAAGCCCAGCGCTTGAGGCAAGCTCCGCGCACAGGGCTTCAAGGCCGCGGCACGGCATGAACCAGCCAGCGCTGCCCAGGGTTTGACTCTCCCAGGCACGCCTTAGGCTCATGGCAGGGTCTAGCAGCAGCACACCAGGGCAAGATCAAGCCACCAATTTGAGCATCAGCACAGCAGCTTCGAGCGCTAAGAGGGCCAGCGGACGGGAAATCACCACCGACGCCATAAAAGACAAGCGGGCTAACAGCCAGGGTGCCCAGCCCGTGGGAGGAGCCCCGCTGGATCCGCGCTCGCCGGGTGCCACTTCCAGTCCTCGGGCTCGATGGCCTGTTGAAGCCCTTGCCCTTGACGTTTCGGAGTAGATACCCTGTTCAATCACACACGATCACCACGGCCGACGCCGTCTTGGTGGGCTTCGAGCATCACGGAAATCGCGTCTTTCACTGAGAGGCCACCTCGCGCAAGGCTGGGTCACAAACGTTACTCCATCAATTGACCGGATCGTTGTGCAGACAGCACCCGATAGAGCGGCGAGGGCTTGCGCAACCTCTCACTCTTGATCGATCACCGCCGCTCCGCCGGGGGAGCGGGAGCTTTAACGACAGTTTCACGGCAGCAAGACGACGAACCAGCGCAGGGGTCGATTCAACGCTCAATGCCAACTTTAATTGAAACGGCAGGGAGCTTTGGGGCGATGCGTCCAATGGCTTCTGCAACATTGGCGCCGGCTGTTGAAGGCAGAGAGCCGAAGTAGCCTCGCGCGGCGCCGAACCCTCTGCCCGGTCCGACCACTGGCCTCGCCAGCAGCGTCAAAACTCCAGAATCCACGCCCTCAGGCGTTACTCGCTCCGAAGACGCGCAGCCCGGCGCGGCTGAGATCAACGGCGGAGGATCGCCGCATCTCCATATAGAAGTGACCAGTTCCTTCACCTTGGCCCCTGGCCCTCCATAGCGAATAGGCGAGCCGCGAGCTCTCTTATGCAATGTAGCTCACCACATTGAACCGGCGAAGACTACTGGCGCCGGGTTCCAGAGGCTCCACCAGCTCCCACTCCGCTGCCATTCGCGCCACACGACCCAAGTCACCCCGGGCACTACGGAGCGGCGCCGCGCATGCCGTGAGAGAACGCCATCCAGTCAGTATAGGAGCGGAACTCGGAGTGGCACATCGCTTTGCTCCCTCGATCTGTAACGCATGGGGCAGTTCCGGTCACGGATGAAGTGCCTCGTAGGCCGCAATCGAACAGGATCAGCGCCTGGTTGGCCAGGGCGTTCGAGCCAGCGGTTTGGAGCGCTCGCGCTGCCACTGCACCAGGTGGATTGTTGCGGAAACAGGATGATCAGATCCCACCGCCCCCTCCGGCAGGCCGCAGAAAGCCGTTGCGGCGGTGAAGCGCAAAGATAGGGTGAAGCCCGCTAACGCCCCGTCTCGTCGGCTCGCACAGTGCGGCCTGCCATCACATTGCTGTCGACATACACCGGATAGACCCGGAATCGGTCACTGCGAATGCGGATGCTCGCCAGATGTCGAGGAATGTTTGCTGCTGTCGCTTTGGAGGCCAATCAGAGACGAAAATCTCTTCGCAGCTGATGCAACAGCCTCGCGCCTGAATGTTGGAGGCAACGCCTCACGCAAACCAGAGGTACCCTGTTTCAGGCGTAGCCATGGAAGCTCTCCACGTCCCATCGCGTCGATCGCCTGCTTATCGCTTTCGCGGAGGCGGCCCGACAGCGGCTCGGTCAACATCTGGCATGCCGAGGCGAAATTCAGGCGAGGCTTCGGGGGTTGCGCGGCCGAAGAAATTCTTTATCCTCCGGTATGTCGTATTTCTGGAAAGAGACTAGCCGCCTTAGCTTCAGGTAATTGGAATTGATCTGAAACCACAACCGTCTTCTCATGCCCATTCCTGCTGCCATCTTGCCTACGGACATTTACCTGGCGGATGGGGCCTAGGCGTTCTGGGGATTGTTCCCCCCTTGTCGCGCCTGCTGCTGGGACCGTGCTTGTCAAGCGTTGTGCCGGGAGTATCGTGCTAAATTCCCGAAGACGGCATCCCTTTGCAGTTTCTGAAGCTTAAACGCCTTCCAGCGGCATCGCCTCATGCGGCGCCCATCACTAAGTCGACACGGTGCGTGCACTGTCGTTCTTGTCCCAGTTCCCCCACACCAACGATCCGGCGATGACTTCTAGGGGTGCTTCCTCAACCGCCTTTTCCTCCGTCCCTCTTCTCGCTCAGCACAGTCGAGCGGCATTCGGCAGTCGCGCAGCAGTTGTTTTTCCGGGGTTCGATCCCCATCCCTTGGCAGGGCTCCACCGACAAACCCTATCCTCCATGCCCAGGCAATGCGTCATGCGGAGCAACTGCGCATCGTCTGCAGTGCCTCAACGCGAACTGTTGTGAACTTTCGTTCGCCCAGGGCCGTTACCTAGACGGTGAGTCTATCTCGCAGTCGAAACGTCCTGCCGTACGAATGGCGGCTTCGTCAACATCGTGAAAGCGAAAGAACGCTTCTCATGTCACCACCTCGGCCCCTGCGCCCTGAGGAGGGAGATCCCGCATAAAACCCGAGTTGCTTGAGCCTCGCAGAAGGGTGCCTGGTTTCAAGGTGGATGAAGGTAGCCCACGCATCTCCCCTCCCCACACCAAAGGCTCGCCGCACCGGCAACTCACGCTCCATGCCGCCGCTTCAAAAGTCCTCAGCCCCACGCAGGGAGTGAGCATTTCCGGCGGATTAACGGCGAAACGACCCGCACCGGCCGCGTGCCTCTGTGTGGCTGATCAAGCCATCCGCGCAGTTCTGCTGTGCTACCGAAGCCGAGTGTCAGCGAGACCTCTGATTTGATGACCCGAACCCTGCTGCGCATGGGAAAGCAGTTCAGAAGCGCGAAATCGTCACCCACCATGTGCTGCAATTACCGGACGATACTTCATCCATCCGCTCCTCGTACCTTCGTACAGCCCCGAGGTTCTGCGGTCGTCGTCGATACCCCGCGCGTGGCCCGGGTCTGCCTTTCCTGGGTGCCGATCAGCACCTGCAGGTGACGCACCACGTCCGAATTCCAGCGACATGCTGGAGCATTACCTGGTTAATGCGGCAATTCGCGATTCGCTTCAACGGCCGGGCTGATTTCCTCAGCGGCTACGTGATCATGCGGCCAACCGAGGCGCCACGGTGATCGACGTGAACTAAGGTTCGTTACTACCGTTGGCCAATGCTCGGAAACCGGTGCTCTGGACCTAACTGGAAGCCGGCCGCGTGAGAATCGCCCTGTCAGCTCTAAGCTGCGCAAGCATCGGTGGCGTCGATGATCATCGACTTCATCGACATGGAGTCGAGCGCGACAGTTTGATGCTTGCTGGAGCATTTTCACCCAGGCAGGTCCGCGATGACCCCGTCCCGCTCCCCAGTATTGCCCAGCTCTCCGAGCTCGGCTTGGTTGAACTCACGGCAGCGCCAGGCGCAGAACTCCTATGATTTTCGGGTCGTGCCTGCCCCAGTTGTTGTGGCTCCGCCTTGTGGCCGTGCCTCCCGCACCGGATTCGCTCCACCCCTGGCCACGCCGTGAGTGGCCTGGTGCCTCGGGGGTGGGGGCGCTTCGGTCCCGGGCCGACGTTGTAGCCTGCCGCCCACCGAATCATGGCCGTGCGCCGCGGGTGGCGCGTGGCAGCCCGCGGCGGCCGCCCAGCGAAGCCGTGAGCACCGTCAGTGCACGTTCAGGTCCCTGCTTAGTTTCCAGCGAGCTCAGTGAAGCGGCTGCGGCTTTGTCATTGTGAACCGGTACGGTCGCCGCAGGAACCCGAACTGTCGCGTGCGATGGAGGAAGAAACCAGGAGTGTCTTAACGGCTGGCTTGGTCTACGCCACCTTCTGGTTGCCGATCCCAACCCAGTGGCGAACACTCTGATGGTCGCGTCGTCACGCAGCGAGGATCCGGAAGGCCGTGGGCTTCGAAGCGGCCCGTCCAACAAACAATCGTCCACCAGCTTCCCGCCGCCGCGTGCGTGCGTGGCATGCGATAAAACAGCACGATACAGCAGTCCGTGATGAACAGACTGGCGACAACGGCAGTGGCGATTAAGTGCAGCGGCCGCAGTGGCCAGACCGCAACTGCTGCCAGTTCCAACCTGGTTCGCGAGAGCCGTCCCCTGAACGTGCTGGTCCGAACTCACGCCCTTCCCCTGGAGCCTGATGAGCGATGGCACCGTCAATGACCGTGATCGAGCTCTGTGTTGAGGTTCGCCGCTCACGCACGCGCAAGATCACCCGTTCACGCCCCTCGGCACCCGCTTGCAGCGGCCCCTGAAACTCGCTTTGCCGGCACGACAGTGGCACTTGGATTCTCCGCCGGGCGCCCCCCCCGAAACTGCAGCGGAAGCAGCATCCCAGCCGCTCCCGAAAGAGCAGGACGCGGTGAAACCCGCGGCGCGTCGCCGGCCGCTCTCGCCACGGTCTGAGGCTTTTGTGTCTCGGGTCGCTCTTTGGCGGCCATGACCCACGACCTTTTGCCGGGTTGATGAGGTCTGGTCGAGTTGTTTGTTCGGCTACCCGTCTTCGCGGGCGGTTGTGCGGTTGCCGGCTTCCGGCCCTGGAGCCCTTGCCCAGGGCAGGTCTCACCGACACAAGGCGCTCTCGCCCGCCATCGCGAACGCCTGGTTCCGGATTTCACGGCCCTGGCTCAGGCTGGGACTGGGCCAGGCCTCAGCCAGCGAAATTGAACCGCCACGGCATTCGTGGGCCCCGAAGCGGCATGCTGCGGGCCCTGCAACGCCTGCCCCGCGCCCGGGTCCTGGTGTGGTCGATGGCGTTCGCCCTACGACCACTGGTCGGCCGGCAGGTCAACCTGGTGCAGGTGATCGCCGTCTGCCTGGCCATTGCCGGCCAGTGTGCTCGTCCAAACAGCGTCGTGATTGGGTTGGTCCGGCGGCTGGCTCTCGCTTCCCTGGCTACGGACTGGAGCGCCATGTCGCTATGGCACGGCGATGCACCGAGCGGCCCTTTGCGCGAGCTCGGGGCCCAACCCATCCATCGCCAGTCCTTTCTCTCCTCGGGCTCCAGTTCTCCCGGCACCAGGCGCTGAAGTCATCGAAGCAGGTGCCGGCCGACCCGTTTTTCGCTCGCAATCAGGATCAGCCAGCAAGGAACGACCGTGGCTTCGAGCACGCGGTGGCAGCAGGCCGCAGAATGGCCGCCGCTGAACCCCGTAAACGGCCAGAATGGGCTTCCCCCTCCAGGCCTGGTTCGTTGACCACGCAAATGGAGGTGGAAGCTGAGTGCGAATTCAGTCGACAGACTTCGAGACCCTCCTAGTTGGCAAATCGAGGGGCCTCAATCTCGAGTCGCCCGGCTGTTCGGTGGCTTGCAGCTGAACGATCGGCCTTGACCTGGAGCTGGAAGACGTTCAGTTGGCTGGACGGCGTAAGCGATAGCGCCCGTCCGCCAAGTCGTTGTAGTTGGTCGCACCACAGGGTGCGCACGAATCCGCATCGTCGTTTTTGAGGTAGGGCGCCAAGCCTTTCGCCTGGCTGGATAACTGGAAATCCCGGAAGTTGCTGGCGGGCGCCGAAAGCCAGGGGCAGTCGCCAGGAGGTGGGAGTCGGCGGGAAGATGATCCCTATCGGATCAGCGTTCGCCGCTCCGTTGCTCCCCCCTGTCATGCGTCTTGCCATTTCTTGTGTCCCGCTGAGACCTATGGCGAGCAGGCCGCCAGAAAACCCTGGCTGACTTGAAGGAATTGGCGATGTGGAGACTGGTCCCAGGCGGGCAGCCGGGCGTGATCCGGGCCCTTCGCTGACGGCCACTGGTGTGCAGCCGTTGGTGCCGTAGAGAACTCGGTCCGAGGGCGTGGTCACGGCGCAGAAGTTCGGTGCCCTATGGGATGGCATAGAAATTGGGGAATGGCCGGCCGAGCCCTGGTTCTGCGGTTCGCCATGCCTGCTTCGGCCAGCGGTCCCATTCGGCCGCATCAGTGAGGTGCTTCTCTCATCCCAGGCCCTGTGCCCACGTGGCAGCAAGTGGCTGGCCGAACATTCTTCGCCGATGCTTGCAGCTGCCACCTAGCCTCCATCGCGGAGGCTTCGCGCCTGGTGGGCGCAAGCCCACTTCGCGCTGCCGTGCCTCTGCTCCAGGCGCCAGCCAGCAGGCTGGGTATTGGCTATCCGATCAAATGACGTGGCCGAAACTGCAAGCCCTTTCCTCCTGCTGGCGCGGCGCCTGCCATCCCTGGCGGGGCCGCGCCAAAGCCAACAACATGCAGGCCTCGCTTCTCGTCTTGCGGCGAACAACCCCGGCGCCCTGCTCGATGCCCTGCGCTGACTTCGCCATGGCAGTTGACATGAGCCGGATCGAGTCACGCCCGTTCCAAGCGGGAAATGGGCGAAATACTGGTCTTCGTTGAACCTGGAAGCCTACCAGCCGATTCGGGCTCCCTTGAGGCTACTGTCGCGGATTGGCCTGGTCACTGTGGAGCAGCTGGTCTGTTTCGGGACCTACCCAATCAGCATCGTCGAAGAAGAAACGTGCGCAGGTTCGTTGTTTGCGGCAGCTGACACACCGACTGCATCAAGGCCGTTGCGGAATGCCCGTCTCCACAGCAGGGTCGGGTTTCGCGGAGTCCTGCAGCACGGCCTCGGCCCAGGCCTAGCAACCGCCCCGGGGCGGCCGATGCCTTCCATGAATCGAGTCGATCCAGGAGGGCAAGTGGCCTGGTCCAGTCGCTTGGTCACGCTGGCTCTCATTGGCGAAGGGGCTGCAGGCATGTTGTTCCTGAAAGAGTAGGATGCTGGCGAAACTTCGGGGTGGGGCCCATTGGTTCGAAGGGTCAACCTGACGCATCACCCAGGCGTTCGCGGCCGCAGGCGCGCCCGTTGCTTGATCGCGCCGTTCCAGTCCGGCACGGCCAGCAGCCTTCCGCGGCGAGCACGCCGCACAGCTTCATCGGCGTAGCGCTGCTTGTCGGCCATGTGCGGTTTCCGGCTCCACACTCCAGAACGCATCGAACGAACCATCCGCGAGATCGGAGGGCCAGGGCATCCATCACCGCGAAACGGAGGCAAGCCGCGGGGGCGACTGGCTTTGCCCGGGCCGATCTGGGCTTCTGGCTGATACTGATTCCATCACTTCAAACCGTAATTCCGGCTGAGGTCCGGCACTTGCCGGCGATCCACAGTGCCCACATCCAGCACCGGCGCCACTGGGCAGTTTGATCGAGGCCACTCCAGCGCACCAGATTCATGCACGAAAGCTTGCTTTGGCGGCGCGGAAATCGGCCGCGCCGCGGCTGGCTCTCCGTAGTGTCCCGAGTGGACTGGTCCCCAGAGGCGTTCGAGCAATTGGTCGTGCGGTCTCAGCGTCCATTAGGCCGCCGCACCGTCTCGGTGCTCTGATAGCCGCCGGTTTCGCCGTTGCCGAGAGGCTGGTGGCATACCACCCCAAGCAGCTGCACCGCAACGCAAGAAGCAGGGCCCAGGCAGGAGATTTGAGTTGCCATCAGCTTGGATCTCTGGCCGTCCTCACACCTATTCTGTAACGATGGTGTCCTTCGAGAACGTTCGAGCCGCCAGTTTGAACGGCCGGGTCTGGTCAAGGAGGGAATACTCAGGCTTTAAACGCTGGTGTGTCGGTCAGTCTCAAGCAGGGCTGCTGAATTGGTCCAGCCCACGGGGCCACGCAGGTGGGAGACGATCCAAAGAACGAACATGTTTCCGGGGCAGAATCAGGCAGGTCTTGGGCTAGGCGGTGGCTTGGCCGATGCAGCTTGCCGGTCAGATCGACCACATCAGCGCAGACCTGGGTCACTTCGCCAGCGAGCTTTGCTCGAGTGAGTTAGTCGCTGTCGCTGCCTGGTCTTCGTCACTCACATGCCGACACGGACGGTTGCTTCCACACGCACCATTTCGAGCACGCGGTAAGCGCTGCTGGCCCATGGTGAGATGTTTTGCTTTGCGATCGTCACCTGCGTCTGACATTGCAGGATATCCGGGCGCAGCAGCCAACGCTGGCCATTTTTTTTTCCTGGGGGTCCCAGCGCACCACCCCGAAACGCGATTCGGTTTTACAAATCCGTGGCTTCAGCAATCAGCATCCGGTAGCGGGCTCGAAGAAATGTGTATGAGGCAGTTAACTTCCTGCGTGGAACAACACCACATCCGGGCATGGGGAAGAGGGGGAGTTCCCGGACGGCCCAAGATCGGTCAAAAGTCCTGCGTGGTTGCAAATAAAGGTGAGCTGCTAAACCGATCTTAGGGATTTCGCACGGCCTGACGTAAAAACCGCCATTGAGGCGGGCGAGTCCACAATCATCGCCGTTGGTTCTGGGCCCGAAGTTAATGCTTTGGCCTGCTATTGGCTTCAGGCCGCTTCGCACCCAGGCCACTGCTTCCATAAAGCTTCGTTTTCAGAGCTTTTGTTCTTTCAGAGCTTCACTTCGATGTCAACTCGCTGGGCAGGTCCAGCTTCGCTCAAAGCCGTCAATGTCTTGGGCGGTGGGGCTGTAGAATATCAAATAATCGCGCGCGTGGGTTGCGCGTCTCGAAGTGGCTCACGTGGAATTCTTGCCTACTGGGGAGCGCAGCACGCAATAAATCTTGCCGCTTGGTGGGCAGGGGGATCGTCCAATGCCGTGCCGGGCGTGTGATTCGGCGTTTACGATTGATCTTGTCGCAGAAAGATCCAGCATGCGGCCCGGGGTCAAACGCCTTTGAGGCGAATGCGGATTTTTCTTGCTGAGCGATGCGTGGACCATGGGAAGGGATAGAAAAGCCGTTTGAAGGCACGCGAGGTTAACGGGAGGGAACGGATGGAACCTCGGGACCATCAAATTTGTCAAGGAGCGAGCCGCGGCCGATCAAGGAGAAGCCGGTGTCAAAGGAAAGAAGCCGGTTGTCAAAAGCGAACCGGTCTCCAAGAAGCAATTGGCCCCGTAAAGGGCTGTTTTGCCGGGGGTAAGCATTTGGCGCCACCCCCACACCGTCAAATCGCGCTCAAGCCACGATCTTGGAGACAACACCGGCACCGAGGTGCGGCCGCTTTGCGAATGGAGGATGTCGCATGCCCCTGCTACGATCCGCCACTTGCAATAGCTCGCGCTCAATTCTGGATCTGCGTGTCACCTCGGCATCACCATCTCGAACGTTGTGCCGTTCATCGGCGGTGACAAGGCCGTGATCTGCCCGGTTCACGTTCGGTGGTGCGGAATGTAGAGACTGCGGGCGTAGCACAGCAAAGAAGGGTGTGGTGGCGGCCGCCTTCCCCTTTTTGAGCAGTACACCTCACCTCTTCGAACTTTGGTGTGGGGCTTGATGGAGTTGGGCTTTCCACCAGCACTCATGTCCGCGCTCGATGTCCCTCCTTCTGAAGCCGCGCAGCGAGCAGGCGGCGTTATCACCTGCCACTGGCTTCCTCGAGCTGCTTCGGGAGCATCTCTACAACCGGTGACGGTGGTTTCGCGGTGTCCTTGATGCGACGATTCTGGACGGTCTGCCGACCTTGACCTCAGGCCACGCTAGATCCGGCGGTTGGCCACGGGTGCCGTGCGACCCGTGACTCGAGAAGTACGTCTTTCGACGGCCATGCAGAAGGGCTTGTCGATCCTTCACGCTCCGGCTCGGGGAATCGGGCATCCACGGCATTCCATGAGTCCGAGGAATCTTGTCGAACGCCACTCGTTTCTCACCAGCGCAAGACCTTTGCCGCCTCTTTGAATGTGCTCAAGGGCCTTGAGGCGATGCCGGTGATCACGCGGGAATTTGTGCATACCGGGAAGTCATAGCCTGTCGAGCAGCTCGCGGCATCTCATTTCTGACGAGCTCAAGGATCTCCTCGTCGTCAGACGCATGTCGGTCTGTTGAGGAACACCACCAGGGCGGGAACGGCCGGACCTGGGCTTGGCCAGCAAGGATGTGCTCCTTTGTCTGGTCCAATCCGGCCGTCGTGGTAGGCCACCACCAAAATGCCCGCCGTCCATTCTGGGCGGCGCCGTTGATCATGTTCTTCAAACGTAGTTCGGCGTGACCCTGGGCAAGTCGCACGTCGGGCGTAGTGACGGCCTCTCAGGTTCGTCTCGACGTGGGCGGTATTGAGGTGGATCCCGACGTCTTTCTCCTCAGGCGCGCCGTCAATGTCGGCAATAGGGCCTGAAAGCTTTCGCCTGGCCGATGACGCCAGCAATGTTGGTGATTGGCGGTCAGTAAAGGGTGGTCCTTGGCATGGTCAACGTGGGCGATGGTGCCGATTGTTCTGGTGAGGTTTGGTCCTTGAACTTTCGCGGGCCATTGAAGGACAGAATCGGGGGGTTGGTTGGGTTGTAAAGATCAGGAATTGCCCTGAATTCTTGTAGATGATGCCTCATCCACATTGCAGGACCAACTTCCTCGTAATGGGAATTCCCATCGAGAAAACACCCCGACAGCTGGGTCATGGATCGGAGCTGAGTTGGCATAGCCGCAACATCTCGGCCAGGGGCATACCTTGGTCTGGACTTTTAGATTTGTCCATTTGTCGATGACTGGCCTTCTGACTGACCGAGGCCGCGAGGAGGAGGTCGCCGATACTTGATCCAAGGGAAATCCTCGGATCTCTGACTGTCCACCTTCATCTTCCTCAAAGCAGTACAAGGATTGCACTTCTTGACGCGTCCTTGAAAGGCCAGCGAGCCGGTCAATTTTTGAGGCCATTTTCGGAGAAGTCCCGACGTCGTGGTGGAGCCATCACCATACTGACGCTTGATATCCAATCATCGGGAAACCTAGTCATCAACTCCGGAGCGGCAGGGTTCCTTCATCGCGTTTCGGCGGTCCGATGTACTCCTTCGGCACGATAACCGGCCAACGATCTTGTGAACGAACTCGAAGCTGTACCCGGCTCACCAGGCTGCCATCTCGATTACGCATGGCCGTGATTGGGGCCCTTTGCCCACCGTCTGTCGGCTAAATTTGCCTTCGCCTTTGCGCTGCCACGGAATGGTTTCGCGATAAGGAAACTGAGGACGCCGATGTTGGCTTCGGACATGAACTCCCTGATGCAATGGCGACCCCGAAGGGTATCTCCAGGTGAAGCTCGGCCCATGGCCGCGATCACCGTCTGTTGGTTCCGGTCAGTGGATTAGCGCGAAGGGGGTCCTCTTCGAGAGAGTATTGCAGAGGCCTTGGAGAGTTCTCCATGTCCCCCCTTGGTCTTGGGCTCCACAGCAACCGAAATTGACCGGTTCGGTTAGAATGAACAGCGACTCCAGATGATTGGATCGGTTCCAACGCAGCGGTGTCACCCGTCTTGGTGGTGTTTCTTGAGACCGCAAGATCAGCGCCAGAGATTCACCGGCACGCAAGTTCATCGCGCTCTTCCCGGTCCTCGGCTTGAGGCAGGATCAGCCGGGCCGATGCGTTCCTTTTATCCTTGGTACTGTTGAGCACATAGCTGCTTTCGTTGAGGGTTCCGCTGTACATCCTCACGAAGGTGAGTTTTGCCGTAGCGGATCAGCTCATTACCTTGAAGGCCAGGGCGCGACGGGGCATTGTCGCGCAGGGCCCGGCTGGCTCTTCGCCATCGGCAAGAGGCCATGGACTCGGCGGAATATGCGTATCGTTGCGGGCAGATCAATCCACAACTGCATCCAAGCATCAGCTGTTAACACCTTTGTTCTTGAAGGCTGAACCACGTAGGATCGGCACCAAACCGTGCTTGACCACACCGATCCGAATGCCTTTCACCAATTGTTGCATCGGTGAGATAACGTTTTTCCAGGTAGTAATCAGTCAGTTTCGTCATCGGTTTCGGGCCACCGTTTCCATCAAATTGGCTCGCGCAAGAGTGCGACTTCTTCCTGCATTCTCGGCGGGGATTTCCCTCGACGACAATGTCAGTGCCGAGGTCCCCGAATCTGGTGTAGAGTGTCGCCTTCTGACGCTACCAGATCGATGATTCCCCGTGAGGTCGCCCTTCAGGCGCCGATCAGGAAGCTGGATGGGCAGCTTTGGGCCTTCCAGGCGATCCTTGATTCTGGTCTATACCTTGAGATAAATTGGCGCCGGGGCGGTCCATCTTGTTGACGACACGAGGCGCGGCACTTTGTAGCGAATCGGCCTGCGCAGAAGCCGTTTGCCGACTCTGGGGGCTTGGACCCCGCCGGACAAGCGCAGAAAACGGCAACCAACCACCATCCGAGCACCGCAAGGAGGACGCTCCACTTCGGATCGTGAAGTCGACGTGGCCAGGCGTGTCTGATGATGTTGATCCGGTGTCTTTCCAGCTGGTGAGATAGAGCCGCCGTGGATCGTATGCCAGCTCCACGCTCCTGGCATCCAGTCGTCTGGACGGCGGCGCCATCGT
>Ga0163217_1005198_pt1 | contig 17081 bp, 22 predicted proteins | sample SynspAceP_FD_185933 | JGI IMG/M metagenome (GOLD analysis project Ga0163217, IMG submission 185933) | Saline lake microbial communities from Ace Lake in Antarctica - Synechococcus sp. Ace-P (PacBio error correction) | ecosystem: Environmental > Aquatic > Non-marine Saline and Alkaline > Saline ...
AAAAAGCCAGAGAGATGGCGCGCCCCTTGAGGCCCTGGAATGGGCCAAGCCGCTTTCCCAAAACAAAAAAAAAAAATAAAAAAAAAAGCCCGGCCCTTTTTTCCCCCCGGACCCCTTGGAGAAAAATGCGGCGCCCCCATGGCTTTTTTCGAGGCCCCTTGCAAAGATTGGAGGTTCCCCGAACGGGGCGGGCCCCGCCACATGGCAATAACAGCAGCCGGCAAAGGCGAACGGTCGCCGGTTGCCCCGAGCGGGCGATCCAACGCGGGCCCCCAGCACGTTTTGAAACTGGCCGGCGCATTTTTCCGCACCTGTCCATTAAGGCGGCGATCGTGGCTTTTCAGCTTCCGCCCGCGTTGAGGTGGGCAAGGTCGCACTCGCCTTCGGCCAGTAAAGACTTCGACGCCCAGTGTTTATTCCAGCAATTGGGCAGGAAACGGGTGTCGGCCAGGCTCGGTCATGTTGGTGAGCGCTGATCGGCTTCGTCGGTGAAGCAGGCACGCGACCATTGAAGCTTCATCAGGGCCGATTTTTCCTTTGGCGCCCGGAAACGCGAATGCGCGCCATTCAGCTGAGCCGCCGCCAATGATTTTCAATCCTATCCATGGCGCGCAACTTATATCCCTGCTTCACGCGCGGGGAAAAAGGCGTGATTGTGGAACCTTGGAGGCGCAATTAGCAGCAGGTTCGCGGGCAAAGCGCGGGTCCATGGACAGCCGAATTGGCAAGCGTCTGCAGCCCCGCCTAATCCGGACCGCCTGATCGATCAGGAACGTCAGTTTCCGGCCAAGCTTGTCCCGGGTTTGCGACCGGGCGCCGGAGGCCGGGTCGTCTTTCGGCTTGCGGCTGGCGCTTTGCCGGCCGCATCAGTTCGCCTCCGTAAACGCTCGCGCGGCGGGCAAACTTTTTTCGGGGCTTTCGGCGTGTGGGACATATCCTGCAGCTTTTCGCGGTTTAAACGTCCTTTTCATCTGGGAAGGCATAAGCTAAAAAGCCGCGACTTGCAAACGCAACGAACGCGGTAGCTCAGTGTAGAGCGCGTCAATTGGTTAATGACGAGGTCCGGAGTTCAAATCTCCCTCGCGCACCAAGTTTTGGATGAATATGTGTATAAAAAACAAATACACTATAATCAATCCAGGTTATTCCCAGACCACTTTAGTGCGGTGATACCGATATCAAAAGCCACGGTGATCGCCGACACTTTCCAGGACGCAATAATGAAGTCAAAGCTTCAAGTCCACAGGCCATCTCTGCAACACGTCCTTTGCGCTCGCTTCTCGTTTTGCTATATCACCCCAGCCGAAAATTCTATTCATTTGGGAGATCGCCAGCGGTGGGGCTGAAGGGCCGTCTCCAAGCCTATCAAAAGAATGGAGAAGGCCGGCTTGGATCCGCTTAATTTTCAGCGAAGATTACCCTTGGAAAAAGCGAAAGAAATATTCGAATCGCAAATGTAACGATATTTACGGTTTGGGATTTCGCGACAATGCGCGCGAAATCGCCCCTCGCCGGTCCCTCAACGAAAAGCCGTGGAAACGAACCCCACCCCTCCCCAATGCAATTTCTTCCCGAATTACGCTGTTCGGTTAGGCAGCGTTGCGCGGCCCCGGAACCTTTTTCGCAGAAAAATCCTGGCGATCTCAACCGTCGCTGCAACAGCAGATGCGCTAAATCTGAAGCTGGTGTTTCAAAGTCCCAGTGTCCTGCTTGCAGGATTATTGCCCCTCCGTTCAGTTACAGGCCTTACAAATACTTGGAAAGGCGGCGCAGAATCATGGCGGGCCTTTGGATTGTCGTCCGAATGGCGGCCGAGGGAATAGAAACGCTCCTCGTGTGCTGTTCGGTCGAGCGCCTCGCTGATCACACGCCACGCTGGTCCCATTCCCGCAGAGCCGAACATGATCTCAGAATTCGGAGAGAATGGAATTGACGCTGCCGGATCGACGACCAATTCCCTCCGGTTTCGGCAGGGGTCCAAGATAAAGCTCCAAGTCCCGCATTCAGCTGTAAGCAATGATTCCATAGGCGTCCCTGAGTGCCGAATTTGTATCCGCCTGCGGACCATAGTGCGATAGGGCGGCGGCACGGAAAAGGGTGTTGGCGGACAGGGAAGTGACGAAACTGGAACTCTTCGATGGCCGGATTGATCTGCCGGTTCGACGGCAGACCCCTCGCGTCCGCATTTCCGTCAAAGGTCGAACCAGGAGAAATTCACCTGTTGCCATTGCGAGGCGTTGCATGAGGTCCGCGACGACTGGCCAAGCAACCACATTCCACACCGCACGATGGCGAATTCACTCTCCCGAAAGCAAACCAGGACCCTCCGCGCCGCAGCGGCGCCCACAACCAAAGCTTTTCGGCTTGGCCTGCGTGTCCGGCGATGTTTCGGACGGGACCTCTACGCGCAGTTCCCGAAGGAGGACGCGTCGTGCCCTTGAATTCGCGGGCCGAGTTCCAATTGGAAACTTGGTCGCAAAACCAGCACGCCCAGCACGACGATCAGGAAGTCGAATCACGACTGGCGAAACACAGTTCTGGTTCTTTGAACGTGTTGCGTCATCCGCCGCCAGCAAACATGAGCGCGCCCCCAACATATTGGGTTCAGGGGTATCAAGCGCGGAGTATTATTGCAATTACGCGAAACGAGTCGATCCCTCGCTTTTTGACCGAATCTTCGCCGAAAGATCACTCAATTCTTACGTCCGCCCCGTGACCAAAGGCACAAGGAAATCAAGACAATTCGGCAACCGAAGTGGCGAACGCCGAACTGTGGGCATCCTGCCAATCAAGCTGCCGTGCACGACCGTCCGTTTCCTCCGCCAAACTCCAGTCAACGGCTGCCCTCAGGCGAATGACTTGAGTTTGCTTCGCAAAAATTCGCCGAACGCTTCCGAAAACGTAGGCTGCGCTGTTCCAGGCCGCATAGAATGCCCGGGCGCTTCATTGCCGAGGCCCGCTTGCGCAAGTGTGCACCCAAAAGCTCCTCATCGAAGCTCGCCGCGCATGTAGCGGAGGAAACATGCGCCTCCAATTCCCGCAACACATATTCAAGGAATAGCCGAAGCGGATTACGCTCCTCATTATCCAGCGAGGCGAGATCTATCATTCCACGTCCCCCAGAATGCCGGCCATCCCCGGTGTCTCGAAAAGAAGCTTTTTGGATCTGACTGAATGACTCATCCACCTGCGCCTGCTGCGCCGCGCCGCGCGCCAGGCGATTTGCTCTTCCCATCTGCTTTTGGGACTGCCGGTTCTGTCTGCAAAATTCAGAAATACCCAGTGGAAAGGCGAATATGGCGACGACCGCGATCGTCTGGCCGGATATAGTAGATGCTTTCGAGGTCATTATTCCCGCCTCCGTTTGCCCGGCTTCCCGTTCAGCCTGCCGCGCCTTTGATTCCAACGATTCCACTTGCCGTCTGAAAGGCGGCAGGATAAAGCAGCCTGCCGCGTCTGCCACCAGGCGAATGCGCGCCGGGGACGCGCATAAAGTAGCCCGCGCGTAGATGTAGTCGTCACCTTCGAAGAGTACCGAATTGCGAAAGCCCCTCCAGTTCAAAGTCGAAGAGCTGCTGGCATCAACGGCGCGAAAAGGCCATCCGTGCGATCTCACGAGGGCTCGAGATCGAATCCGCGCTTGCAACACCGGCTTCCATCACGCTTGCATTAAAAGCCCGCAACTTCCTGTTCATCGCGCGTCTGCGAGCGTCTTGGTTTCCAGATTTGGAAAGCATATAGCCGTTTCGAACTTCAAACGAATCAATCAATCGGCTTCCTTCAATCCGCTGTGGATGCCCCGATACTCTCATCGTCCGCAACGCGCGCAGAGCAGACAAATCGCTCAGGCGCGAGTGTGCCGACGCCCGCCATGCGCCCTTTAACCTCATCGATCCGCGGATATGATCGCAAGCGTCCTTGGGAGTAATAACAAGGTTGTAACGGTCGAAACATTCAACCATCCAAAAAATATATCCATATATACCCATAAAATCCCGTCTCCGACACAAAACATCAGCAACTTTGACGCTCTAGGTTCAGGACCAGGCTGTTTTTGCGCAGTACGGTTGGCGGCGGCGGCTGCTTAAAGAATTTTTTTTGCGCTCATCGGGCGCTGGTTGGCACACGGTTTTTCGAATTCGCGGTCGGTCCTCCGAAACCAACTTTTGTATTGTTGATGGAGCTTGCCCGCGCTTCTGCGCCTCCCCCCGTTGCTGAAGAACGCTCGCGCCTCACCCTGACCTGGATCAGGGTTTCCTTTTCGGCCACATCGTGCGCTTTGGTTTCCAGGGCTTTCAGTCTCATTCTGCGCTCTTTAGCCGCGCCATTTCGCCGCGCATCCAATCCCCACCACATCTTTGAGGCCGCCTCTGAACGTGGCCTACCGCGTCCGCGCCTTAAGCGGACGGCGCGCTCTCAATTCGCTTCACGCTTCGGCGGCTCGGTGCGCTGGCGATCATGAGAGCCCGCTTCTGCGCGTTACCGTTTAATGAAAACTCAGCATTGCGGGGCTTTATAAATCATTGCAAAACCCACCCCCACCTTGCCCGCCATTTTCGCAAGCCCAATCAGCGACTCTGCCACGGTCTCGCCATCGGGCAAATCCTTTCTGAACCCAAACCTCGCGCATGGCCTTGGCTTTCACATCACGATCCAGCGCGCCGCGCTCATCAACTTCGCCCTAGATGATCGTCCACGAAAAGGACCGCGCGATCCCCACGCGCGCGAGTTGAAATCCTTTATACTGCCAAGGCATGCTCACGATGCGGCGCGCGTGTCCGCTCCCGACCCGGCGCCGGTTTCTAGCGTAGGCCACAAATCGTCGTACAAATAGGCCTCGATCGCGTCCAATGACATGCGCTGCTGGTCAGCAGCGTCCACGGCTAAGCTGTGAGCTTGGTCCGGGAATGGTCAGTGAATTTTTGCCTTCGTGTGCTTTTTGACGGCCGTGTAGAATGACTGGCCAAAATGTGATTCGGGCACCTGACCAATCAGCGATCGCCATGGAAGACAATCACCGGAATGCTGGCTTGAGAATACGTCTTGATGACATCCCCTGTCCCGACAGCGCCGAGGCGAAGGCCGCACGGCGCAAACCGGCTGCGGTCAACGCCGACCGAGAATCTTGGCGGATTCGGCAATAGCCTGCCACCTTGCGATTGCAGCACTGGAAACGGGCTGTTTTCGGCCCGGCACCGTTGCTGCCATGGCGCAATAACCCCCCCCCGCCCCCCCCCAAATAAAAAAAAAAAAAAAAAGCCGAAGATGGCGATCTTGTCGCTGCCGCGAAATGCCGGATTCCACCAGCCAGGCCGCGCTGTCTCAAGATCATCCCTGCGCCTGTAGCTCGAATTGCCCGTTCTCGCGGCCGCTCATTGGGGGGGTTTTTTTGGTCCGAGCCCCAGTCGGTGCTGCCCCCGGTATTGCGGCTGCAGAAAAAAAAAAAACACGGCCGAATCCCGCGCGAAGGACTAGGAACGGAATCCAGCGCTAGAATCCCAACCGGCATAGTCCACGCGCCATGGGGCCGCTGTGGCAGAACAATCGCTTTGTGCCGGGTCGCTTCCTTCATCCTGCCGCATGCGTCAACATGCCGGCGTCCGCGACGCATCACGCGCGGTATAAATAAGACCAAGTCCATCGTCACCGATATCCGCAGGATCGATCCATGGCCCGCTCTGCAACCGATGTGCCTGCAGCCTTTCCTTGTCCGTCAAACACGAAATACGGGCCCGGGTGCTGCCACGGATGAATGCGCTGAAGAACGATGCGGTTGCGGGTCGTCAGACGCATAGATCACAGTCGATTTTCCCTGCCCGGAAAGGCCTGCTCCAGTCCGAGCAACGATGCCGCCAGTTTCGGGGTCGACCCCAGAACCGTGCGGGTTTGTAATTCAGCACCGTATTGAAGCCGAAGCACCTTGCCCGAATTCAAGCCGGCACGGTCGATGTTACGACGCCTGTTTTGCATCAAAGTCGGGATTGGCAAAAACAGCTCATCGGCTGAGCGTCTGTTCTTTGATCGTATGTGGTAAAGATCCTGCTTTCTGTCGGTAAATTTTATTGGTATTGATGTAAGTATAAGCCCGCCTTGTCGTCCCAGTGGATCACATGAGTCGCGCCGTTCGATCCAAGGTCGTCCTGAGGGCATCCTGCTTTTCGAAGCTGCCGCCCTTTGCGCGACTTGAGAACTGATTTCTGACGAATGTCCCCGTCCGTTTCGTCGAAATTCCGATCAGTCCAATGACTTCGCCGTCCCCAGGGATTCGGCAAAGGCAGCGGAAGCGGTCCAGTCCGTGCTCTGGTATAATCGACTTCAACCTCGTTTGGTTCTTTCAGATCAAGCAAACCGAGCTGGACTCGAAACGAGCGGCAATTCAGCCTGGAGATTAGTACATGATCGGGGTCGCCCGCCATGCGCGAACGCGAACCCGACCACGTGCTTCCATGCGGCAGGCCAATTTCAGTGTTCTTGCTGCGGCCCCGCAATGTGCCCAAGTTCGATGAAGGCTCTTCGAATGTCTCGAAACTCTTGTCCGTGATCAGGGTCCTGACCACCGCATGTTACGTGTCGAGCCGTGGTCTTGCCTTCACTGCAGCCGCCGGAACGAACCTGGTTAGGGCTTGCGGAATGGCCGTCAGACGTAGCCGTTTTCAACGCCGAATGAAAATGAATTTCGGCCTGTCGTCGCCATCCGGCGCAGCCTCACGGGCGCCTTTCGACAGATCTTGAGGTCCGCAGGTCGCGATGAACCGCGCGGTCCTTGTCGTCACCTGCACGGGGCTATCGCGACGAGCGCGAACATCGTGTTCCCCCGTCCGTTGTCACAGTGACGTTTGCATGGCCGGAAGCCGGCCAGAATCTTTCAAACGGCGATCGGCTCGGCGCGCTGGCCTGGCGGCGATGACAGCGGCGCTGCACCCACAAGAAACGAGATTCAGGAATAGGCTTGAAGCATGAATCGGAAACATCTCCCTTTGGATCGATGTCGCCCACACGGCGCCGAACCTGTCAACTCTGCAAAGCCAACGGAAGGACTCTTCTGCCTGAGCAAAATCAGCAGGAAAATCTTGCCGTTCAGTACGCAAGTTCGACCAATCCAATGCGCACCAAAAGATAACCAAGCGGCCTGCACAAAAGATGGCAATTGTCACATCATACGGATAGATGACGGAATCTGACGCATATGATGTCCCGCAGTTGATTTTGAGGATTAACAAAACCCGCACACTACGAGGGGGCGGATTTGGGTCAGGGGCTTGGAAGGGGATTTCCCAGGTCGAACGACAAGCCGCTCGGGAATGTTTGAGGGAAACGGAGAATCCAACTCATGAAACCAGAATTTTAAGGCAACGTGCTTTTTTTGCGCAACAGTTTGCTTTTCCCGCGCTGTGCGCCGGATGGGTGCGAAACGCTCTCGCTCAGGAAACCGAAAACAACGGCTGATGACTTCTGTCATTGTCGTCGCGCCGGTCGCTGAAGACGTCGAAGGTGACGAAAAAGAAACTTGGATGTCCGTCCGGGTGACGGGCTCGCGTCTGTCTTCGAAGTATACCGCCGTCGCACCGTCCAAATCCTGAGCACGTCTGACGCGGTGCTCGAAGCATCCTGATGTTGGCGCGCTGGCTGCTAGACCAGCAACAGTCCGCCGCCGGCTCACCCCAGGTGAACTGCTGCGGTCCGTCGTCCGCATTCGTCCAAGAATGGCGGCCGTCGGAGCTGAAACGGTTTTTTCGCTCGTGGCCTCGGCGCCAACCGCAACGCTGACCCCCTGAATCAACGGCCGCCGCGCAGGTCAGCCCGGTAACGCGTGGTGCCGTTTCGGCATTTGACTCAACGCCATTCCACTTTCCGCAGTTGAAAGCGTCGAAATCCTGAAGAAATGGCGCTCTTCGATCTTAACGGTTCGACGCTGTTGCGGCGTTGTTGCAACATCATCAACCAGCAAGGATGACGGTGTGGATTCGATCTGCGTTCACGTCGATCCCGAAAACTCCGGCGTGAACTGATTCGCGCAGCGCGACCCTGGGGCAAGACTTTCGAGCGTGGCCCGCGCCCCTTGGCTGTCGTTCGAACTAGTTACATAGCAGGAAGACTCGCTCGCGTGAATCGTGACATTTCAAGTGTGGCGAAGGGACTAATGTCTTCAACGCGATGGTGTCGCTGCGCCGACGTGCTCGACCCAGCGCACGCGGAAACCCTCGCTTGTAACTGACTGGCCTGGGGCCATGTCTGGGTTTACGACTACAATGCTCCCGGCTTTTCGTCACGACACCTGGCAAGGGTCGCCCCCAGTTGAAGCCCAGTAACGATTATGAACGGCGAACCTGGCCAATGTAAACCTGCCCTGGCTTCCGACAAAACAACACGGCTGGGCTTGTCGTCCCGGGCGTGGTTTCCTATGCCGGTCGGCTATGACGAACTCCTTCGTGCGTGGCCCGGCAACACCTGATCCGGTTTCGCAACACGTCCGGCGCGTGTGATTCGCTCGGCCTCCCTGAACGCTGACAGCCGTGTTCCAGGAACGAAGAATCATGAGCCCCCCTGGGGGAAAAAAAAAAGGGGTTTCGAGCGGTTCACGCTCTAATCGGAACGGCGAATTCGAAGTCAACTCGCACATGGACCTCTAATGGCGAGTTCTGCTCAATCGCCGCGAACCTATGTGAACGGCTATCGCCAGTTTCCCTGGACCTATGACTATGTCTACGAATATGCGGCACGACATACAGCAACAGCCCGAGGCGGCACTCGGCAACGGTTGGGGCGTGTGTGTGGCCGGCATCGGGCGCCTTTGTCGGGTCTCAGCACAACGGCGAATCAACGGATCATAACGACACCCAAGATCACTGTTGACTACATGAACGTTGTTTTGCAGGTTTGCGTGGCAATTTCGACGCCGCCCCTGTCCCGACTGAACTACGAACACCTATCTCCAGTTCCCTCCGTTCAGACGGCGACTACCAGCAGGCCCTGATCTTCGAAGACGCGATCTCGCCCTACGAATGGGTTAAACAATTTCAAACACGTGCGCGGGCGTCCGATCCACCGACGTCCCGCCGGCGTCGCACTGTGTCGACGTGACTGGTAACAAACCCTGCACGCTTGCCGGCGACGTGTCCTGACGTTGACGGCGGGCCTTTCCCTGTTTCCGGCAACGAAATCGGCAACAACGGTCCTATGAGCAAACCCAGTTTCGAAAATGTTCTTGCAAACGGACCGGCTCTTCGAACTGCTCGGCTGGGGTACGGTCCGTGCGGGCTTCGGGCTAACCGACTGCGCGAGCGCATCAAACGACGTTCCCTGGCGAAGTCCACAGCAAGAAGGGCAAACGCCTGGGCTCATCGAGCGGCTGGCATCACACAAGGTGCCAAAGACCACGTCGGGATCTTCGGCGAAACTCGCCATTCCGCTGGTCAAGGACGCGCCCGCCATGGAGGCGCTCGATCTGTCCTTGTCGGCACGCTGGAATCAAAATGAGGAAACCACCGTGCGCGGGTGGTGACAGCTGGTCCAGGAAACACGACCTACAAGGTCGGCCTCGGCTGGCAGGTTACCCATCCGTGAAAGCGCGCGCCCACGTTCGGCACGTCTTTTCCCGCGGTGGTCTGAACTGTCGAGGCCGCGCTGCCGGCCAGACAGCCTTTGCTGGCCAACGTTCAAATCGATCCTTGCGTGAACTAGCCAGAACGCGTTCACGAACGGCGATATTTTCCCACGCGCTTCGACAATGTGCTCGCTGATTTCCGTTGGGCATCGTGCCCAACCGGCGCGGCGGCAAGTGCACACTGTCCTTCGTCCACGGGTGACCCGTTCCTCGATCCTGAATAACGTCCGAAGCATTGAATGTGGGCTGATCTTGGGCACCAACCCATGGATGATTTCCCTTCCGGGCTTCGATCGATTACTTTCGAGATCGAGATCAACCGACGAATCACCCAGTCTTGGTGCAAGCGAATAATCCTGCTGGCTGTTTATAATGAGTCGGACAGTTCCGCGACAGAGGCCGCGTGTAATCCAGTTTACCAACGCGACCCGAACAATTACCTGATCGATACGGTCACCAACGACTTTATCAACGTCGCAACGCAGCGCATAAGGGTATCTGACTTCTCGCCGAATACTCGCGGACTGTCTCGTTCGTTTCGCTGACGCTCAACACGCAAGCACACCTACAGCAAGGAAGCAACAATCGTCTGTTCGCCAATAGCGAGCCGCTCCGACACGACCGGCGAAGCGGGTGATCCGGAATGGGTTTTGGTAAACTCAACGCCACGCTGGAACGTGGACCATGTCCTATTTCTGGGCATGGACTTCATCGGCAGACGTCGGAAACGTCGATAGCTATATTCATCGCCAAATGGCGCGTATGGCCCAACTATCTCGGGCCAGCCAATCGGCCTGAAGCTGAATACGGAAGCCAATATCCACGTATTCACAGGCTTGTCGTCGGGCGTGAACTCCGAACGGCTTTGACGTCCGTCATGGCGTCCGGAACGTCCTCGTGAGCATCGCTCAGCCCGTCTTCAAACGTCGGCAGCGAATACGAATACCCGGGCAAGCTCTGGCTTTCTACTCGCAGGTATGACGCCTTCCGGCCGTCGTTCTGTCCCTGAATGTCAGCAACGGAGCTTCTAGCATCCTGACTAATATTGGACCTTAAAAAAGCGGCTGGCGATTGCCAGCCGCTTTCATTTGGCGATCGCCAGGTTGCGCACGGAGACAGAAATCATATGCCGCCGAAATTTCATGAACGGCAGGGATAATCTGCGACGCGAAATGCCGAGTTCCAACAGGCACCGCTAACGAAGCCGGTTCTTCCTCAATTCCGTGCCCAAGAGCGGCAGCCCACCTGTTGCGCCAAATATCCTGAGGATGTTTTTGGGTCCCGGTCGCGCCAGCAATACCACGACGACTTCATGCCAGATACCAGAATCCTGCCCAGCACAGCAGTGGGCGCTGCATCCCGACATATCCGAAGCTCAGCTGGGGCAACCTGCTCTTCTCGGACGAGTCGGCACTCGCAAACCAGCCTGTCGCAACCAAGATTCCTGCTCGTTCCAGCGACCCCCACACTGGGTGCTGGCGCGGCCCCGTTCCTTCCTGTCGGAAAATTTTGACGGGAACCTCGCCCACCTGCGGACCCGGCAATACAGTGTCCCGGCGAGCTGATTGAACATGATGATCTTCCGCATCCACGGCTAAAGCCCCCAACCAATGTACGATACTTACACGAACAATGCTGCGGCCGTGGCTCGGCACGGGCGTCAAGCTCTACCGCTTACGAGACCTGGTCAGCCCCTCAAGGACCTCAAACTCCCCAACGCGCCCGAAGGCCTATTTTCGCCCCAGCTCCTGACCGATTGCCCGGCATTGGGTGTGCCCGACGACTGGCGCGCCCGTGTCATTATCGGAAGCGACAAAGCGCAAAAGAGCGCACGGCTCGCGAATAATCTCCAAGGTCGATGACGACCTCTCGCCTGCCTGAAGAATTTGCCGGAACATGCAGAAAAAGCTGGTTGAATATGCATTACCGGGCCTGCGCGCCCTGCTTGGGATAACGCCTAGACGTCCGCCTAGGCGAGCCGTCCTGCGCATCGCGTCTGCCAGCCCTTGAGCAGGGCGACGCCGTTCCTTGCTGCCACCGGGCGTGAAGCGCACGCCCTGACCTTGCGCCGGTCCAGTCCTTCGCGTCAGCCAGCCGAAGTGCATCGCAGCGAGCGCGGGCCTGCCCGAGCGCCGTCATCTCAGCGAATAAATCGGGGGCCGCAGCACAGGCCCGTCCCGCGGGGTGAAGATATCCGCCAGGAAACTGCATCAGCCAGTCCATTCGCCACCAATGCCGCCATCCGACGCGCATTCGACGGATTTTCGCGCCATCGGGCTGCGAAAGGCGTCCTAGCAGGTCCCTGCTCTGGGTAAGCGGCAGATTCCAGTCCGGCCCGCCAAGAGGTTGCGCCGCCGCCGTCGCCCCGCGTGATGCGCTGATCGTGCGCGCGCTATCGGCGTTCCAAGTGCGGGCGCGCCCAGCCCGGTAAAGGCGAGTACGATTTACCGCTCCGCATTGCCCTTGAGGCCCCGAGCGATGCTCTCCGTAAATCCTCCGCCGAGGCCAAACAATGCCGAGAATCGTCGCGCAGCCATTTTACCACGTGCCAGCATTGAATATCGAGTCCTTCAGCGCCCAAATCGCGCCGCCGCGGGTAGCTTCGTAGCCCACCGTGCCGAGCAGGCGTGCTGCGAGTCGGCCGCTCCGCGCCTTGTATTCGCCACAAAGGAAAGCGCCTTGTCCCATAGGTGAATCTTGGCCATGCCGGGCGCTAGGCACCCTGCCCCACCAGAGCCGACTGCTGGTCGCCTCGCCCGCCCGACAGGTCGGCAGCGCTGCGCCGAGCGGCCCTCTCGTCAACTCATGCAAAATCCGCCGCATTCGCATGACTCCGGCAACAGGCCTGGCAGGCACATTGAACAGCTCGACAATCGCATCGCTCCAAGTCCGCCGTCTTCGCCGAGGCCAAGGGCGGTAGAGCAATGTGCGCGAGGCGTTCGTTAACGTCTGTCGCGTGCACAGCGTCCGCCCGTCACTTCAGATCAGGAAACTTTTCCGGACGGTGCGAAAGGCCAGTTCGCCCTGCCTCGGCCCACCCCTCGGGGCCCGTGCACCATCAACCGAACCGAGGATCCAGCGATTTCGTGGCCGGAAAAATACGGGTCGAGCAGCAGCCTGTTTTCCTTCTGGACGGCAGCGCTTCAGGCCCGTCCGATTTCAAGTATTCTTCGCACACCCGCGCCCGTGCGCCTGGTCCTGCCATACGATGGCGGGCGCAATGGGCTTGCCGTCGCCGGTGCAATACGAGAGTTGTTTCGGCGCTGATTGGTGATTACCGATTCCCTGCAATCTCGCCACGCCGCCCAGCCGCTTCACGGCGCTTCGCGCAGACTGCACGTGCGCTCCAGATTTCTCGCCGTCCTGCTGACCCACCCGTCCCTTCCGGATAGGCCAGCGACACATCCTGCTGGCAAGGGAAAACCTGCGCAAAGGCTACGGTCGAAACACGATGGCCCGCGTGGACGTCGTCCCCTCGTCGATGCACCAACAGCCTTGTTCCGGCTTGGCCATGCCTACTCATCCTCCGCAAAGGGCGATCTTGGCCCAGGCCGGCGGGCCGCGCAATTCATGCCCTGTCTATACGGTCGGCCCGGCTGTCTCCATAGCCCCGCAAAGGCGAAGCGTGTCCGGTCGCAATAGGGCGCCCGATCTACCTGCAGGCCAATGCGGCAGCCCGTCGCACTCTTCCGCTACCGGCACCACACCGGACCGCAATGGCGCCGGGAATGGTGGCAAGACCGGCCCCGGCAAGCTGCGCACCATAAAGGCTGCGGGCTGCCCGTTCAGTCATGAGCGTCGATTGGCCCAGTTCGGATCGGTCCTGGTACGGAAGGGCGGGCCGTGCTGAATGCGGGCCGATGACCAGGTCCAAATCTTCGAAACGGCCCGCCAGGCCACGGGTGAATGCGCATCTGTTCGCCGCGCAATTCCATCCGGCAAGCGCATCAATCGGCTCGGCTGCCGGGCGTACCGCGCGTGATCACCGTGTTCATGCCTTCCAACATAGTCGAGGCATCAGGTCGAGGCGCGGGCCAAGAACACTTGTGTCGTCTGATTACGGGTCGCGCCTGCTTGTGTTAGCGCGTCTGCCAGGCTCGACACCGCATCACGCGTGTGCGAAAGTCGGCTCCCACGCCGGGTAATTCTCCAACATGAGAAACGCGGAAACATCTTTCAGCGCGCCATGGCGCGCCTGATGGCAGGTCGAGCCTGAACTCCGGTTTTTCCTGTGACCGGTCCTGCTATCACATCCATCGCGGCAAACAAGGTCGCCCGCATGCGTCGCCTCGGGCGACGACCAGCCAGGGGAACAATCTAATGCCGTCCGTAAACCGGAAATGCGTGGCCCTTTGCTTGGCACGATTCCATAGGTCGGCTTGTGGCCGAACACGCCGCACATGTGGGCCGGATCGATCGACCCGCCAATGTCGCATCCGATCTCGAGCGGCAACCATGGCCCGGTCGCCAGCGCGACGGCAGCCCCGCCGGACGAGCCGCCGGTGAGCGCGCCGGGTCATAGGGGTGAGCCGTACGACCGTAAGACGCGGGTTTTCCGTCTGGCCAGTCCCGCTGAGCGCCACGCGCGCATTCGTCTTGCCGAGTATCACCGCGCCGGCCCACCTTCAGGCCGCTGCACGACCAACGGCGTCTTCTTCGATCGGAAAGGTCCCCTTGAACACGGCCATGCCCCAGGTCTGTCCGGCAGCCGCGCATCATTCGATGTCCCTTCACGGTCACCCCCTCCCGCCCGGCACGCCCAGCGCAACGGGCGCGGTCATCGGGCTGGCGCGTCTTGTCGATTTCCTCGCAGCCGCCAGCGCGCGATCAAAGTCCGGCGCAGCCACAACGGCATTCACCGGGCCGTAGCGAAATGTTCGATGCGCGCAATGGCCGCCTTCGCAGGCAATTCCAGGCGAACGTTTAAATGAAATCCCGATACGAACTGCTCTAGCTGTTCTCTTTGGCACCAAGCTGAGCCAAGTCGCACATTTCCCGTTTGCGCCATTAATCTTTCTCCTGCTCCACAGTGCAAAGGTAGCACGCCGCAGGACAGGAATCAACGCGGATCGGGCCTCCGGCCCCGGGTCACCGAACTACCAGAGCGTGGCTTGCCGTCCGCTTGCAAAGGTCCGTGGTCTCAGCGATGTCGCCCCGTGCCGCTGGTAACCCGCTGCCGAGGAAGACGAGCCCTGTGGTCACCCATAGCCAGGAGCTCCAGGCATGGCCGTGTCAGCCCGCGCACGGCGCACACCCGATGGGAGCTTTTCTCCATGGACGCCTCCGCCTCGGAGCGACGCGCTGAGCCCTTGCCACCCGCTTGCAACACCTCCCGCCGAGGTGCAGGTCCGTCTCAACTGGCCTGACGCTTCGCCTGCATTTTGCAGGTCATCAGGCGTCTCTCATGTGTCCAGCGCGCCCGCTCCTGCGGGGCGCTCCACCAGACCGGCCGGCGCGGCCGATCACCGATCCGATCAGACCGAATATCCAACCCCTGCCGCGCTTTGCAGCGAGTCCTGCTATGCTGCCCATGACGCCGCCTACTCCGCTTGCAGGTACCAAGCGCGCAGGTGCCGCCCGCCGTCGAGATGATAAACAATCTCGGGCGCGAACCGATAACCCGTGAAGCCGAGGCGTTTCGGCCTGCCGCCAGCAGGCAACCAGTTCATGACCCGCCAGTTGCGAGATCAACGGCAATCGTCCTGTGCATGGAGTTTGTCGCGCCGCCCGAACCCGATCATTCCACGCTCGCAACGAGCCAGGGAATTCACGGCAGGGCCGTGCGGAGGGCTTCCCCGCGGCGTCGAGGAAGCCTTCATCGGCCAGTTAATCGCCTGCGCAGAAATCCCGCCGCACCGGCAGGCCCAGTTCGCGGCGGGGCTGAATATTGCGGCCAGCGCCAGGCAAGCCAGGTCAAAAGTGGGGAAATGGCGATCAGCATGGAAACGCCATTATTGCGCCCGCGCACCCCGGTCGGAAAAGTCAGCCCGCCTGCGCATGGACAGCGGCAGGCGGGCTGAAAAATCGCGGGAAAGGCGGCAGGCCCTATCCGGCAGTGACGGCCGCCTTTGGGAGCGGTATAGGCCTGCCGCTTGGCCAACGCAACTCGCGCGCGCCCATTCTATTCGCGCTCCCAGCTGGTCGCATAGTCCTGCCGTCGACAATGCGCGTCTGGACGCGCCCGATACCCTGGCCGCACCCCAGATGTCTTCCACGCCTGGCTTCCTGATTAACCAGCCCGAACCGAAATCATGGCCGACGGGTCGGATTCCGGCCAAATTGTCACATCCATGCGCCGCCTTGGCAATCGATGGCGCCAGTAATTGCCGTGAACGCCGGTGAACGGTTCGAATAGACCGATGTCGCCCGCCTTGGAGTCGACGATCATGTCCTTGTAGCCTTTCGGACCGCATTGCTTCGTGGCACGAAATGAACCCCGATCCGATATAGCCCCGAGATCGCGCCCATGGCCTGCGCAGGCGGCAACGCATTGCCGGTCGCCTATCGAGCTCGGACAGGGCCAGCGGCCCGTCGAAGAACTGACGGATTTCCTGGATCAAAGGGCAAACGGCGACAGCCGTGCCCGCATGGCGCTGGCGCCGCTGGCCACCGCGATCAGGCCATCAGCGCCTTCTCCAGCGCCTAGCCGAAAAACGATTATTGATGAGTGTTCGTGTAGAAAGCACGATGCCGCCATAGGGAATGGAATCGCGTCGTTCACTTCCTGCCGCGCGCCGAGCGAGTGAACCCACCGGCCTTTCCCAAAGCGCAACGCCAAGGCCTCGAACGTCATCGATCCAGCCGTTTGTTGATCTTGTGGACGAATCTGGTTGATCGGCGTAGGGCGCAAGACTTGGCGGTCCGGGTTCTCTCGTCCCACTCGCCAGGCCTCCGTCGTGATCTTGTCCGAGGCCATTCGTCCAGCACCGGGCCGGGCGTGCATGTCAGCGCCGGGAACCTGCGACCACACCAGCCTTGCACTGGCGAGTTCCCAAACAGATAGGTTCGAGATAAATGAACAGGGGCGAACCGATAACGTGGGACGCGCTAGGTTTTGGCAGATGGGTGGCAGGGCCATGGAAATTCCTCACTAGGACATATAATCGTTGCTAACTAACTAGATAGCCCCCCGTGCGGGGGCAAGCGTAGCGTTGGGACAGGCGGGCCGCGCCGCCTATGCCAGTTTGAGGCTGTCCGACGCTGACACCTCGTTGATCAATTGTCGATATCCTTTGGGCGCGATCTGGCCCGCTGAGGCATCAGCATGCCATGACCATGCAACAAGCGCCCAGGCACAGAACTGCCCGCTTGCGCGTGCGTCGCTGGCTTTCGGCCGGCAAGGTTTCGCGATCGACTGCGCAACAGCCCAGCCGGGCGAAATCTTCCGGGTCACGCAAATTCGGTTCCGCCGCCCGCCGGCAGCGAGGAATAATTCAACCGGAACAGGGCGGGGTGTTCATCGCGAAACGCACATAGG
>Ga0163217_1011047_pt1 | contig 17080 bp, 10 predicted proteins | sample SynspAceP_FD_185933 | JGI IMG/M metagenome (GOLD analysis project Ga0163217, IMG submission 185933) | Saline lake microbial communities from Ace Lake in Antarctica - Synechococcus sp. Ace-P (PacBio error correction) | ecosystem: Environmental > Aquatic > Non-marine Saline and Alkaline > Saline ...
TGGTTCCCAAACGGCGTAATTAAACCTTCTTGGATCATAATAAATTCATGTCAACCGCCTGCATATGCTTTCCTGCTCAATCAGGCTATAATTGGATGCTGTCCACAACAATCCAATCAGAAAGGCTACCACCGAAGGCGTTTACCCCATTCCAACATTTAATAGAAGTAATTGCGCTCGCCCAAAACGGGTTGTTGGAACCTCCACTGCTATTTGACCCGGTGTGTGGGCCGGCCTGCTGCGCCTCTGGTTCGGGGACGGCTAATCAGTAGATCCTTCTTCTTTCATAATCCGATGCACCATGTACTTGGTCCACATTTAAGCCAAAATCTCGCTTTAATAAGGCGCTTTACTACTTGGGATCCATAAGTAAACTTCGTTTGGCAGTGATCTCTAGAATAGCAACCTTTTCCATTTGTCACGGAGAGTTGTTTTACGAGCTGTTCTTTTCCGCTCTGGGTAGTCCTTTGCCCTTATAAATAAACCAGTGGATTTGGCGGACGCCTAGAAATCGCGTGATCGTCCTATTCCTACTCCACCTCCGAACTCGCCTGGATAACGATTCAATTCTGTTTTCGTTGTTCGATCCATTTCTAACTTTTTTTTAAGGATTTTAATGTCCAACGTAGATTCACACAGTCCTTCTTCAGCTCTTCAATTTTCCTTTCTAAGCAATTTTCTAACTCCAGCTTTAGAGATGTAAGGTCTCCTTATGGTTTTTGAGCCTCATAATGGCTCCTGATTTAGCGTCCGATCGCCAGTTATACACTTGACTGGTGAATCAACCCGTGTCGCGACAAATATTCGGGCAAAAGAATAAGGCCAAAGAACTCCCAATCTTCAACAATAAATGCTTTGTTGTGAGGCGAGTAAGTTACGCCACTCGAGAAAGGCGGGCATTTTTTACATTAGTTCATCGAGTCATTTTTGTGTCCTAGTTTAGGGCAACAAAAACCAGTGCCAGTTATTTAAGCAGTTACGAACATGAACCCTTCCTTATCCGATGAAACCAAACAAATATCAAAGCGGAACATCAAAGCCTAACTTGGCATTTCAGAACGCGTTTGGATTAATTTCATGTTTACCAATGAGTATTATTTCGATTTCTACCTAAGATCGGCCAATGAGGCCCTTACGGTGATTAAGGATACTTTGATTCCTCCCTACCCAATTTGCATTCAAAGGCAACTTAAATCCAGATGTCTTCGGCCCCCTATTTTGACCAGCTTACGAAACAGCACCGATATTGTTATGGTGGTCTTAATACGAAATATGGGGAAAGCATACTCAGGGAAGGACGCTTAATTTGGCAGCTTCACCCTTCTTAGATTCTCTCGAAACAGCATAGCTCTTTTTGGGGCTCAAAACAATCTCATCTACAGGCAAGAAACTTTCGGATTCTACCGGTAATTTCAGGTTTTACGTAGGTGAGAAAGGGGTTTTTTTTTGGGAAGCCCAATTTATCAGATTTCCTAACATGAATCTCTGTTAATTGTGCTCAAGCAGATGACTATGAAGTCCGATATTTTATCGGCGCGACCGAAACTTGGATCATCAGGGAATTTTTTTGATATAAAAAGTGATCAATTGGTCGAATTTTAGGCCTTTGATCCGAAGTATAATGAAAAGGCACCCTCAAATATGGCTTTTCTTGGTATTCCGAACAAAGAGTTAGTTTCGAAACGGGTTCAGAAAAGCTGCCTGCAAACAGTACTCGACCTCAATTGAGAATCTTTCAAAAACCCAGACCTTGCGCAACGATCCATATATCTCCACCAGAGCGACGACCTAGTCAAGCCAATTGAGGAATCATTTGCGGTGATAATTTAGGCCTGAATGAGCGCAAAACTGCCGATTACTTATCGTAACGAAAGATATTTTATATGACGCTCTTGTATGCGGACTGATGCGGAAAGAGTTTAATTAATGCTTTATTCCAACGACCTGGAAATTTGAAAATAACCAAATTTTCGTATTTACCGTGATCAACGACTTCCTGAGATTCCTATGTCTCGCGGGACTGGATCGATTTTCAAATGTCCCGTTGATCATTTTACTCCCCATTGTTGAGCGCACAACTTAATTTCAGAGGGATAGTATCATTTTGAAAGTTGACGCCCTTTCTATTTCTGCCTTTTTTGAGGGAGAAATGACTGTTGAAAAATCCGCCAGAAAATTCGCAGCTTGGGAAAGGCAGGTTTTGGATACAGCTCGAATATTTCAAGGAAACTTATTCTATTGCCCTTGATGCGAATAAAGAATCAACTTTGGATTACCTCGAGACGGGGGAGTTTTTTTCTTTCTGATGGTTCAGCTTATTTAAGATTTCTGACAATCTTAATATAGATTTGATAAGTGATGGTGACCTACACGAATAAACTTAACGAACAAATTTGAAGGATTTCAAAAATAAGAATAAACTAACGTAGTCCAAACTCCGAGAACCCTTCCCTGACGCACCAATCATTCAGTAAATTCTGTCTTCAGCTTTCTGGAGATTTGAGACATTAAGGGGAAATAATAATTCAATAAAAACCCTTATCGATCTTGGAGCAAGATACTAAATGAAACCTCTCCACAAGGTAGGCAAGCCTGTAATCGAGAGAACCTAGCTCATCTCATACTGAAAATCTCCTGCTAGTAATAAAACTGGCCCTTTATCAGAATTTTTTTTACTACCGTCGCAGGAAAAAACGAACGGCAAATTCATCTTTTAGTTTTTTCTTATGTAGCCCTCGCTGTCCGGAACCAATATCGAAGTAGGAAATCCACCTCTAAACCTCCGGTCTATCAAACACAAATGTCAAAACCAATCTGGGTATGGGAACCAGCTCCGGAAGCTTTGAAATCAGATTTGTTGGAAGTATTGTGTTCGTATTTCAGGTATGCGTGACTGATAATCGGAGACCATAGGAAAGCGCTTCCACTTACCATCCTCATGGTACAAATACGATTTCCGGGACCCACTCCTACCATTGATTATCGTGCTGTTCTAGATAGTTAACTAATAAGCCATTTAGCAAGAGTCCTTTATTTCCAGTGGTGAATCCAATTCATTGAAATAATCGTGCAATCCATCCCGTCCATTTAATACCCAACTCCCATTCCTCAAATTCCTGTGCGGTGAACTATATGTCGTGTAGGTGTATCAAATGATTGAACTCTACAAATTGATGTTTTATTCTGCTTAGGCGGCTTCAACGAACAAGCTTAATTTCAACCTTGATTAAGACCGCCATATAAAATTTTGAAAGAACGGTTTCATTCAAGTCCATTTTTTGAAGATTCATTTGATATAGACACCAATAAGTGTCCGCTTATAAAAATTCCACATCTGAGCGCCTTGATTTTAAGTTGAAATTTCCACTTCGGTAAGGTTTGAGAAGTCATCCCATAGCCCAAATCCTCATCGCCCCCATTCCCTAAATGGTACCAGAAATAATCCTTGGTAAAGTCAGTAGAAATCACGCACTTTATTTTGAATTTCTGGTACTACAAGTAACCAAGAAAAATGATTGATGCTCATTGTAATTGTATCATGAATATGGTTCACTGACTCTATCAATGACTAATATCTCAAGCTGATGCAACTGGATAAAAGCAACCAAATCAAATAGGCTGACTAAATCGGAAATCAGAATAAAACCAAAAAAAATTATGGCAAATACTTCCTAAATACTAATTTTGAACTCCTCATTAAAACATAAGATTCTTCTATAATAATCGTATTCTGCCCCGATTTGAGATATTCAAAATTTGTTTCAAATGCGATTGGTGCTTACTCATTTCGGGCCCTATAACAAGCTGTAGCCAAAAATCATCCCTTGGTGAGATCAATTGCCTGATATCCAATGCCAGCACGAATATCCAATTCAATAGCTGAGAAGGATCTCCTACTTTCCTCGTCTGGTGAGATACCGGACTAATTGGATACTGAAAAAAGTCCTCGCAGTCCCTTGAAGTAAAGCGAGCTTGGATATTAACAGAAGTACCCACTCCAGTCCTCCCTGTGGGATTACATTGAATCGAAAATTGAATATCCACCAATGCCCCACATAAATTATCCTAATGAACCAGTGTAAATAGTGTCACTTCTGTGAATTTTTAAAGTATCGGAAGCCAGCAATCAATCTCCACCAAGCTTAGGTAAATTATAATAAATAGAGGTACCGAAACTGTAAGTTGGAAAAAAAGCTCGCTCCTGAATCCTCCAATATTGACATAACGCGTAGGCCATTTTTTACCTAGTGATGGATAAGCATCCAAGTTCAAAAAAAGTGTACCTGAACCATCAAACCGGTAAGCCTTGAGTCAGCTCTAGCGATCAGAGAACGCAGTGAAGCTTTGGACGTTTCTTTCCATATAGTGAAAAGTGTTCCAAGGAACTGATACACCATAATACGTGTCCCATAGTCAAAGGTCATCCCTACCCGCATTCGTTCTTCTCATGTCCGTTGTATATTTTCGAAAGGTACCCTAAAAACCCTTCTGCTTGAATTCCTTATAAAAAGCTCAATCGGCTATACGTAAGCCGTATCATAATCTTCTTGATTGTAGCTATAATCTGGATTTCGATCAGGAAATTCCGGAGGCAATTGCAGTAACCGAAATTAGTTTTGCCCGCTCCACACCTTAAAAACCCTCACCATAAGCGCCTGACCCAAGTCAAATTGTCAAAGAATAAGCAGCGTAAACGCAATTCTGCATAGGTTGGGGAGCCACTATCGCTCTTCCAAAACCAAATAAATGGAAGCAGAATTCATTTTTGCCTCCCAGGCATAGCTTCTTCCAACTAAATCAAAATTCAAGCGGAGCTTTTGGTACTTTGCTAAAGCCCTAAAAGCAATTTTCCGTCCTTCAATATAGCTTCCATCTAGGATAAGTACGCGCTCTACAAGTAAAGACACGGGTCAAACGGAGTCTTTGAGCGCTTGCAAGAAAATAGTTTATTCCGAGTGCTAGACCTAATGAAGATTAAGAGTATCCGATTTCTCATAGTAAGAGTTGATTCAATATTCTTTTTGCCTCAGATTTTTTTAAAGCCCATCCTGATCATCTTTCCCCAGCCGCCTTTGCCCTTTGATAAAGTCCCAATGGACTGACAATCCCCACCATACGAACTTGGATGAACCAAGAATAGGCTCCTATTAAAAAAGTTTAAAATCAAAAACGATTTAAGGTCCTTTTTTATCCTTATAATTTTTAAAGGCAATTTGCTCATCAAAGTATACTAAAAGAAAAACCGAAATCGTCAGCAGATACAGCACACGAAAACCAAGGCGATAAATAATAAAATGCGCTGAAATCTCCAAGCGATAAGTACCACTGTGTAAGTATCCTAAAGCTCTAATATAGGAGCCATTTTGTTCAAAACATAGAACCATAAGGGGATAAGATACTAATCCCATAATGCCGTAAAGCGGGATTCAGGCGAATCTTTTGATGGAGCTGAAGTGTTCAATTGATCTCTGATCCAGCGGTTACGTTGTTTTTGGAAAGGACCTCCTCTTCCTCCGGAACCCATCAGTCCAGCAAAGAGGGCCGGTAACAGAAACTCACGCGATAAGGTCATCTTTTTCTACTCCATATAGCGTCTCATTCGTACCACTAGTTCCATATCTTACACCGACTGTTTTAATGAAATATCCTCCAACAGCAACACAAGTTTCTCTTCGAAAAAACCAAAGGCAAAATCCTGAAATATAGCAATAGCCCCAATTTGATTCCGAGTCCCAAGCCCATTCTTCCATCAAAAAAAGCCCGGAAGTATTCGATTACTTGAAATCTTCCAGAATAAGTTTTTTTGGGATGCGAATAGGTAGTTACGGTTTCCGTCTGTTATGTCACGTTATTAGCAATTCCGATTACTCCTCCTACAGTATTACTTTTCTGTTCGTTCGCCTCCATAATGGCCTTTACATTTTCGAGATAGCGTCCTTGAGTGAAAGAATACATCTACGGGTCGATACAGGCTGAGTAATTCAAAAGGATGCTATATTATCCCCTGGCATTCAAGGGCATACTGCCTTCCCTCCATTTTTTTATCGATCACCATGAGCCTAGCATAGGATCTGTTCTTGATTTAATAGGATCCCCTTACAGGTTTGGTAGGGATCTTCTGGGCGAAAATGCAGTATTGAGTTTTTTCCAAATGGAAAGCCTCATGAAGATTTATCCTAATGTTAGTTCGAATCATTGGAACCGTCATTGATAATGACACCGTTCAAGTTGTGCCCAATAGTGGAGTGAAAGTAAGCTCTTGGCAAATTTGAACGATCGATTTCCCGCTCATTATAAGCCAGGGGCTAAGAATCGAAACTCCAGGTGCAAATCGCGAGGTTAATGATATCGTCAATAGTCCGACAAATCTGGTTTTTTTTCCGATGGTTCTCGCATTTCGGCGAACTCAAGCACCATATTATATAGTAGGTAAATAAAATGACAGAAAACTCAGCACCAAAAAAAGGACACCCAAGATGTCAAGAATCAAAATAGAAAAAAAGCTATACATGACTTAATAAATGGGTCTGTAGGTGATTATAGATTTCTTATTGATTCCGGATCTTGGCCTAGTTGCTACAGAGTGCTTTCAAATGAATTAGTATCAAATATTTTTTAATCTTCAGATGCCATTTCATTGAAATCTCGGTGCGTTGAGTAAGCGTCAAGATAATGCTTCTGAACTTTTACACCAAGGACTTGCCACTACGTTTTTTTTTTTTAGCGCCGAATCGCTAGTTTGGCATTATTTTTAGTAGATTTCGAGATCGAAGAATTGAATTAGGCTGTAATACAACCCATTACTCCGATTGGCCTCATAGTCTTTTAGGATTTCAATTTTTTCTCCTCGAGAAGCTTTTTCGGGCAATGCTTCCTAAATTTTCCTACCAAGATCAGACTCTACACCATTCCTGACGAGCTAATATACCAAAAAAGCCGAAAGCGGTAAGGTTCTTAGATTCCATAGCCCGCCATCAAAAGGTTTCGAGTTGGGTAGAGAAATTTTGAAATTGATCCTGCAGATAATTTCAATCCTGTTGCCAATTCGAAAGCGGATATCTTAGATTGTGTATTGTTTTATGAGAATGTCCAGGTCACTTCTTCATTTGATAGATTAAGAAAAGTAAGCGGTTGCATTTGCTTCTTACAGAAAATTCGGAGAGTAATAGCCGTTGTCCTGACCAGAGGTAAAATATTCTTCTAAATCCATTTCATTGATTTCCACATTCCAGTTACAATTGAAGTCCCATTTTTTCTTTTTTTTTCCGTCTGAAGATTTTGTATCTAGTTCTAATCGGTCTATACAGCGTTTTAATTTTGTCTTTGAATTCATCCCTTCATCTTTTGTTAAGTGAAAATGATGCTCTCATTAACACCTGCATTATAGAGTTTTTACCTGCATAACCGAGCGCAACTTGGGAAATAGCTTTCAAGTTTCTTCATCTGACATTGACTTGAACTTCTTGTAAGGTCTTTTCCGAATAAGATTTGAGATAAAGGAAATAGGGTTTTTTTTTTGTTGTTTTTGGGGGGTTTTTTTTTTTTGGGGGATTTGATCTTTGCAAACTCTTCTAAGTAATTCCTCTTTATTCCGCTTTGATTTGAAAAATGTATCATGAAAAAATCCATGCCTCCACAGTACATAAAGACGAAGATGATCGTGGTTGATCATGAAAGTTTTGAAAATCTGAGAAATGAAGGCCAAATGCCAACATCAAATCCAGGGTTCGAATGGGAATTTTTTTTGTGCTAAAAGCACTAAATCTTCCGCGCTACTCCTCTTTTCTCCAAGGGGAAAAATATCATTACTTCTCATATAAAGCTGAGAACAAAATCTGAAGCTGCATCAAAATCTTGCCGGTTTCCATCATAGATTAAATATTCGATATGAAGCCTTTTGCTGTGCTAGTAGAATCATAAAAGTGTTTGGAATCGATTGATTTGACAACAGAATCCATCGGAGTTTCTAAACCAAAACTCCTGTTTCTCTTGTTTCCAAAGGAGTGTATCTTCTTTCGTTAAAAAATTTAAAAATCTTGCGGGAAGTGTAAATCGAAAACTTTAAGACCGGGAACTTGCCTCTGATTGATGAGGAAATCAAAAAGGCGCAGAGTCAGAAAAAATAGGTTTTCTGCCTGAGAAAAAGCCATCGTGAACCAACATTAGAACGACCAGCAATCCAAGCAAGTTTTTGCTTAGCAGTGTCACTTTTATCTTTGAAGTAAGTTCGTTTTGACCGAATAGCGAGCTCATTCGGATTAAAATTGGTTTAGAATGTAAAATCAGAAACTCCAAGGTTGAAATGCCTCAAGTACGACGCTTTCCTCCTCACCCAGTGAACCATACGATAATGGGAGTATTGGGGTTTTTCCTTGCGGCATGGATTTGAATTTACCTCAAATTCCCATCTTTAAATAGAATTCATTACATCGGTGATAAATTAGGTCAAGGTTGGTAGGTATTGATCGCATGAATTCCCTTCATTACGCATCTTTTTGACCAAATAGGGTTTCATAACCCTCCTTATTCAACCGAAGATTCGACCAAACTTGACGATAAGCAATGCATCCTTCATGAGTAATATTTTTTTCATGAGGATAAGCTAATCGTATCAACTAAAGATAGTAAATCTCTAGGACAAATCAAACACTAGTTTAACCAGCGCAAATAAATTTTGGAAAAAAATGGCCCTAAGAGCTTTTCCTATTATGTCAAAGTGTTGTTTGTCTAATCAAAGATGCCATGTGATCCAAAAATATGTGCACAAAAAAAATAAACATAAAGGATTCCGAATTCATCATGTATTTAGCTTGCTACTATAAAAAACTATCCAAATCAATAACATAATTTCAAATCGAAAGAGTTCAACTATCACTTTTCCCAATAGTCCTTATTTTATTTAAATTTCATTAACCTAATCATTACTTATGAAAAGAACGCTAACTCAAAAGCAAGTGTGAATTTTGCATGAATTGCTTGGTGGCTTGGAATGATCCTCGGTAAGGCCTTTCGCCCAAAGTGATCCACCGGTAAGAAAAAGAATCACCAGCTCTTAATGCATTACCAACCGCTACAGTCTTCCGCAGGACCTGGAAAAGCTGGTAGAAATCAAACCATTTTTCTGATCCAAGATGGAGTCATCTGCCGGAATAGGTACAAATCTCAAGTATTCCTAAAGAGGCAAAGCTTATTGCCGGAAAGGAGACTCCCTTGTTTAATCATATCCTGGATTTATTGACGGAGCTAGTACTTCTGACTGCGGGATCACAAGCCTAAAGATAGATCCTGAAAGACCTGAAAAACTTTGTTGCTCTAATCACACTAATGAAATCGCTGGGAATTACTCCATGGAGGATCAGCGGCGAACCAATTTGGCTATGGATAGCAAAGTAGAAGAATATCCGTAAAAGTGGGATTCACTGTCTCCAAATTATTCCCTGAAAGGCGAATGAAATAGCTGGTAAAGCTGCAATTGGTGGTTTTTAGGGCACGAACGATTCTTCATTTAAATCAAAGGAAAATACTGCGTTGGCCGCCCAGTTTTAAGAAGGTAGTTCGCGGGAAGTTTCGCAGGTACCGCTGCCGCGTAATGGCAAAGTTTCGAGATGTCTACGAATAAATCAAGAACTGACCAAAACCATATTCGGATAAATATGACTTTCATCCCTGGAGTCAAAAGACCTTAATATCGATGATACCTTTTTGGGAATGAAGGATGTGATTTCTAATTCCACTCTGTGATGTTCTCAGATCCTCAGAATTAGAATAAGAAAGAGCATTGAAGCTTCAAAGAACCTAGGTTTTCAATCTTTATCCTACTGACTTAGAAAACTAATGAAGAGATGATCCCCTGGAAATGAAGCTTTCTGTGTGAAAGTTTTAATCAAAAGCCTAGAAGTTCCAGATGAACAAATGCGAAAAGCTCAAGAAGATTGCATCGGAAGATGTAAAGCCTATACTACGCGTTTAGATCTTTTGAATAAAGCGATCGCCCAAGCTGGTAAGTTAGAAGCCGCAGGTTATCCCATTTGGCAATTCCTACTGCTGGTGTAAAGGCAAGGTGATTAATTGTAAATCGTTGGAAAGACAATGATTGATAATGGATCTATCTGAACCGCAGCTTAGCCGCCTCTCACTACCAATTCCTGCAGCTATGATGGGAAATGAGTAGAGAATTAAGGTACCATCATCGAAAAGGGTAAATGGCCAATTTTGGTCTTGACCACAGACAGCGCTTTTCAAAGAAGATTCCCAGATCAAGCAACGTCAATAGCTTGATGTTACATTTCGACTATGAAAAACCAAGTCTAAGAAAAAGCAAGCCGAAGGTGGAGATGCCTACTGCTGGATGTTAAAATTGCAGGAAATTGGGGATTAACCACTGAAAGCCCTGCCGGTAGCGTGGCGGAGTCTTGACGATCAAAAAAAGAGGGAAAAGACTAACTCTGGAACAATTTCCTTATGGATGATCGCAGGAGGATCAAGGTAGCTAACTACCCCAATTAAAGATGTGAAGTTTGAACGATATATTTCAACTTTCCTTTTCATTTGATGTAAACGCTCAAGGAATGGCATCGTAGTCGAAAAATCTCCGGAACTGATAGATGGAAATTCCATGGATGGAACGGAGTCCATCGACAATTTGGTAATCCTTCGAAGCTACACTCACGCCAACTCTAACTGGCAAAACTGTAGAAGACATGAAAAAGAATAATTAATTTTCCTGGCGGCACTGTTTGGGAACTGAAGTTTTCATTTGCCTCAGCTCAACACCAAATGGCAGTGTAATTAATTAAGAACGCAACAGTACTGTACTGTGACCCTAAAGGATACCCTTCAGATAGCAATGTATTGGTTTGTCAAAATGGATATTATTGAAAAAAGTAAGGATCAAACCTAATCCGCCAAACCATCTGGAGGTGAGGACTATAGATGCTAACAGGCAGAATATTTGATGCCGGGGATTATTGATGCACACTCACAACGTCGGACTTGATGTGGTTCAATGAGGCACCTCAGCCCGATCAACCGTCAGAAAGCTCAGATGAAAGATTGGTCCAACGGCCGACTGGCAAATTGGATCTATCCGAGCGCTTTAGCTGGTGGAGTTACCGTTATCAACATGCAATGCATGGTTTCTGCCAAATGTATTGAGGGACAGAATGCAAACCTTGAAGACATCGCTGGGGTACCTAAGAATCCAAATGATATCATCTATGAATGGATGCTTCCTCGAACGTCAAATTTGCAGTTGGTGGAAAAACCCCAAGACCCCGTGTGCACGACGGGGAATGGCAAAATTCAGCCAATAGCAGAATGGGCCGAGAAGCCTCAGTAAATTCGAGAATGATTTAAGACAGAAGCAATCCATAACTCAAAAAGCTGGGCAGATTACAATTCTGCATCTGCTCAAAAAAGGGAATACTGCAACTTCACCAAAATACAATGAGCGTCTCAAACCCTTGCGGATATTTTGATGGAAAAAATCATCATCCACTGTCACTGACCTATCGTGGCAAGATGAAAATTTATAAATGTTGATCAACTGTGGCTCGGGATTTCAACATACACCAAACTCGTATTTCAGCAATACAATGAAGGCTTCAAAGTAGCTCCAGGAAATCGCAAAATATACCATGGTGCAATCGGTCTTCGCAGACTGTGGGCTTACAAATCGAGGGAATGTATTATTCTACTGCTTCAATGCAGCATGCTTGAAATGCAAAGGTGGCAATCACTTATAAATCTGTTCTGCTGAGGTTGATTCGTCACTCTGTATCATGAAGCTGCTAAACGCAGCGATATGGGGGAAAATGACTTGATGATGAGTCTTTAGCGATGATCACGATTAACCCAGCGGCGTCAACTTGGATATCTCTGAATTGTAGGATCAATTGAAGGAAGGAAAGCAAGGTGATTTGGTGATTTTTGATACACATCCCCTTTCTGTTTAATGACAGTCCCTCAAATGACTTTCTCGTGGATGGCGTGAAATACTTGATATCAAGAAGATAAGGAATGATCAAAGCGCTTGAACAATAAGGGTCCTACAAAGAATGGTGAGGATGTTTAACAATTCCGACAGCAAACTGGAGCCGGTGCATGCAGATACGGAAGCAATCTATTTGAGATGGCCGAGAGGCACTTTATTTTTCAATAAAATTAAATCAGCCCGAAAAACGAAGACATGAAAAGACTAACAAAAAACCTTTTTCGCACTTCCTGGAACGCGCATAGTGCCGATGAGGCTATGGCACAGGATCGACGGGAGTTTAATCAAAACCCCGAAACAGGCAAATTCTTATAAAAAATGCCACGTGTGACCATGCACCAAAGGTGTATTTAAACAATACTATCTGTACTTGTCGCGATGGCAAGGATCATGGAGATCGAGGCTTCTATCTTCGCCGCAAATGGCGCAGAAGAAATCGACCTGTACTGGTTTATATTTAATTGTATCAGCAGGAAATGATTGATAGCGGTACGCGACTTGGACTTGCGAGAGAGCCGTTGCCGGAGACAGTCACTTCTCTGAGGTTTGGAAATTTCACGTCCGAATATGCAAGCATTAACTGCTGTGATCCTAAACTCTGAAGCTATTCCTGTCACTCACGAGTTTTCTGGGTGTGACCTACGGTGTTGACGGTCCTTCAGGAGGTTTATTTCCAGGTCTGCTGCACTCATTTAATTTGAATGGCTACAACACCTGGGGGAAAAAAAAAAAAAAAAAAAAAAAAAAAAAAAAAAAAATTCAAGTGGGGGTTTTTGCGGGGTTTTTCAAAGCAGTAAGTGAAATGAACTTCCCTAGCTCTGGCAGAAGAGGAAGATTTTGATCGCACGAACTGATGATGATATCAAGAGGCCAATGAAGGGAGAGAGCCTAAAGAGGCCAAAAATGAAATGTGGGATAATGCCATTTCCCTATAACAGTATGAAAAAAGGCCTGGCGCTACTTTGGAATTTTATCCGGAAATGGACCCAATTGGCTATAAGTAATTAGTAAGGAACTTCCTCTTTTAGTACAGAGTGGAGCGCGGCTTCATGATATCCAAAATGCTGAAATGGTCCTAGAAGGAAAGATTGTAAACGTAATCCTGAAGTGGTGTAGCTGAAGGCTTGGAGAGTCGCTTGAATGAAATAGCAAAAGCTGGGATTTCCTGTGATCACAGGGCCTGTCCAAGCGCGTCCCTACTCCGGGAATCGATCGGTTACGATACCCCTTATGCGAATGCTGGTAAAATGGCAAAAAGGCCTGGAGTGAAAGTTGCAGATCCGTACTTCAGGATCGAAAATGTCCCCGAAAATCTAACCTTTTCATGCTGCCTAATGCAGGCAGCTTAGGTTAGGGAAAAGAAGAAGCCTGGAAAGCGGTGACGATCAATGCTGCCTGAAGATATTTCGGTGTTGCTGATAAAGTATGGTTCAGTAGAAAAGGGAAAAGTAGCCAATCTTATCGTGGCTACTGGTGATCCATTTGAAGACTCGCGCGCAAAATTATGCAGCGTGTTTATCGATTGGCTATCGAATTCCGCTTTCGAACAGAACATATCCCGACTAATATCAGGAAATCTTAGAGCGATCTCCAGGATTGGAGTCTAAGTAAAATTTCTAAGGATTATAAACACAAGAATGGGCTTTCTTTTTGAAACAGTCCTTCTTGTGGTTTTTCTTATTGTTACCAGTCTATGACAAAATCAACCCTATCTTGTTCTTTTGTCTCCTTAATAGCTTTTCCTGCCAAATCCCAAAGAGGGAATGAAAAGTGATAAAGCTTGAATTTGAAGAGTTGAAGGCTAACTAATGCTTCCAGAATAACGCGTTAGCACTTTTGGGGAGTCTGAACTTCGAAAATGAAATTCCTTGAAAGGGGAAACTAATCTTCCAGAAGCTTATCAGGAATTGATAGCAGAATTGGAAGAAGCGAGAAATCATTTTTTATCGATGCTGTAAGAAGAAATTGCCAGATTCAGCCACTGGCGAGCAGACTAAAGCGCTTTGTTACGATCTCCGTGGTTAATATCCGAAGTCAAGCCAAAGCATCAGCCGAATTAGCTACAGCAAGCTTGATGGGCACACCATTGAAAATGTATTGAAAGAAGATAAGGCTCGGTTTTGGGTTCCAAGACCCCAGATCAATATTTAGCCTGGTAGATCGTGCCCGGAATCCAATTAATATGACAGAAGATGGAATTGGAATCTTGGTATCGAGCACCAAAATTGGTCTTTCACTTGGACTTGGTGGGCTAGTGTTCTGGACGAAAACTGCGGAGGTAAAAGGAAATGGTTTCAGATCTTGTTGCAGGAGAATTTTGCTGACCTTATTTGAGAATGAAAGCAGTTCACAACTATTTCATTTCCCTGCCTGACAAAAGAAAAGGCTGGGTCTCCAAGAGTCAATCCGCAACTTTGGGAAAAACTGGATCGCTACTGCGAAATCAAATCCTGAAACTTTGATTTAACATGCAATAAGCTAATGATGGGGTACGCCCTATTTATGGGGAGGATACTTCCATCCAAAGGAATGGATTGCAGCGGTTTTTACTAAAAACCATTTTATTTACCTCAATGGACAGATGTAATTCCCCGTGATCGCTTCGCAGCAGATTAATGAAAGGGGAAATTGATTGATGTGGACAAAAAACTGGGAAAAACTTCAGGTTCCGGTGATTCTTTTCTTTGGTTGAAAATAAGCCACTGAAAGAAAGAGAAAAGAACCGTAGTCACGTAGGCATGTTGGAATCGGCAATGGAGAGTTTATCCATTTCCAGAGGCTAGTGAGAATCTCACAGCTTTGATCCTGAAAAACGCCAAATTATGATGAATACGAATTTACATCGCTAACGTTATCGCGTACCAAACGAATCGTAAATGTGGGGCCCCTCAGAAAAATATACTTCGGTAAGCTAACCTTTTAATCTAAAAATAACCATGAAACCTAAGTAAATCACTGGCTTTCATTAGGCCTATTGGCAAGCATTTTGGCCATTTATGCAGATGCACAAGCAATTAGATGGCTTTTTCCAAAAAAGTCAAGCCGAGGAGAAAATTCATCGAAGCGAAATTATCTGAAAGCGGTTCAATTTGACCGATTCAAAGCTTCACCTAAAGAACTCACCAAAGAACCTCATATCGACTGGATACCCCCGAAAAATGAAGCGTGTTGCAGAAATACCATGTCGCAAAAAAGTGTGCGCGGAGGGCGGGAAATGAATGTGAAAAATTCAATCCTAATACGAAGTTTTACCTGCCAAATGACATCCTAGGTGGAATCTATTCCTTTTTCAGATAAATCAGTCTGTGACTATGACTCTTCCGCAGCAGAAGCCCCGTAGAAGGGATCCTTTTTCTAACCAGATCCACGATTACACAAAGTTTTAATGCTTTTTCACCCGGTTTTCCGGAGACGTAACTGCAGAGGTGATCTAGCGGAATAATGGCAGACGAAGGCGACTTTTGAGAAGTTGGCGAAATGGGCGTGGTTTGAAGGCCAAAGTGGTGATCGCTCGTTATGGAGGAAACTTCAGGGGCTTTAAAGCCAAATTTGCTGAAGCAGAGGAATGCCGCAGCATTAATCAATACTACAACGATCCGGAGAGACTATGGTTCTGGTAAAGGTGACGTGTATCCGATGGCCCTTTTTTCAAATGAGACTCAACCATTCAGCCGTGGTTCTTTGCTGAACCTTGTGTATTATCACATGTAAATCCGTTGACTTTCTTTTGAAGCCAGCGCTCCCAGAGATGGTAAAGTCAGCGAAGCGTTTGAATACCATCGGAGTAAGATTTTCATACTATTCCAGTTTCGCCCGCGATTGGATATGTGTGCTGCCAAAGAAAAATTTTGAGGCACAGAATGAAAGGTGCAGCAGTACTGAGGCTTGGCAAGGCGGCTTGGCCATTTGGACTACAAAATCACTGGAGAGGATCTACTCTGAAAGTCCGCGTGATGGTCGATCAGAATCGAGGTTTATCAGAAGCTAATAATGTAATCGGACATTCGTGGGCATAAATACCTGACGACGTGGATCATTCTTTGGGAGTCATTATGAAAATGCTGGAACTTTGGCGGCTACGGACCCAAATTCAGGTACGGCAATGGATGCTGACAGTCCTTGCTGAAGGAGCAAAGTGCGGTGAAATAGTGAAAAAATGGGGAAGTCTCCTGCTCGATCGATTAATGATTGGTCATTGGGATGCCTGAAGAGCAAGGCGTGATCGGTTCTAAAGAACCGTTAATGGAAGAGCAATATCAAGAAGAATTGGGAGCAAAAAGCAGTAACCTAATATGAAAAATTTTGACGGTGGACGCGGTATTCCTGGAAGAAACTTCGGAGTAATCCCCTCTGGCTGTCCTACCTTGAGAATTTGAATTATCGAAGCAGTCCCAAGGGAAAGTTGGCCTATCCAGATTCAGCTTAAGACCGTATTTCAAGTTTGGGCAGTAAATGACGAAACGAGTTCTGGAACCTACAATCTGGCTAATCCGTCGGGTGGTGGACGTCGGATCATATTGCATTCTACCGATGCATGTGGGCGGTACCGGTACCAAGTTTTGTTTGGTGGTGGAGGTTGGTGGGCCACAGCTTACCATTCTAGCTATTATGAACATATACTTCCAACTATTAACAGACAGCAAATTCCGTAAGCCCAGCTTTAAGGGGACGGCGTTGCTCGTGTCGGATCTGACGCTAGGATGGCAAGGAGGCGCTGAAGTGATCCTTAAATGATGGTGTGTGTGACCTCGCTTATGCGGCAGCTGGGATCTTCGCGGGCAATGTTCGAATCTGTAACGGATAGCTCCGGTGCAAAAAAACGTGAAAACCATAGCTCCTGGGAACTTTTAAGCAACTTTGATCAAGTGGATTATATGCAAATTAAGAACATTGGACAGTAAGTGCTGGGCTTCTTTTGGAAACGAAGCCACATACTGCCTCTTAATTTAAGCCGATAACTAAGCCACAGGGCAATAGAAATCAAGAAATCAATAAGGTTTATTGGCTTTGAGAATAAAGCTGGGATACGATACAAGGGAATGTAATTATTGGAAGCCTGGTATCTAGCTCGCTTTAATGTAAGGTACC
>Ga0163217_1046711_pt1 | contig 17076 bp, 15 predicted proteins | sample SynspAceP_FD_185933 | JGI IMG/M metagenome (GOLD analysis project Ga0163217, IMG submission 185933) | Saline lake microbial communities from Ace Lake in Antarctica - Synechococcus sp. Ace-P (PacBio error correction) | ecosystem: Environmental > Aquatic > Non-marine Saline and Alkaline > Saline ...
TAAACAGGATTGGGGGGAATGGTGGGGAAATTTTTCACACAAAAATAAAAAGAAGTTTTTTTCCGGACCTTATAACCTAGTTAATATGGGTGGAGAACACCTAAATCCCACCATATAATATGGAAAGGCCATCCGGAAAAGAACCCCTAAAATGAAAAACAGGGTGGGCCAAGTTGAACCCATGCCGAAAATGGATATAAAACTTTATTTGGAGAATTACGCTAAAGCTCAAAAAGACCGAAATAGACCCATCAATCTACTACTACAGCCCCCTTTCTACAAAGTAAGGAAGGTAAAGCTAGCTCAAGAAAATGTAGAAAAATATAAATAGGAAGTTCCAAGAAGTTTTCTTAATCAGAAAAAGAAATTTGCAAAAAATATATGAGTTATGTCAGTTAATGAACGGTGATCCCGATAAAATTGATGCGCTTACAAAACTACTTGAATCCCATGAAGGATTAAATACGGCTTGGGCCAAGACAAGGTACCGTTAAGGCTAAACTTGTTACAATTCTGGAAAGTTGGGACATTAAAACGACCCCGCAACCTAGTTTTTATGTCCTCTACTAATCAACTAAAGGCACCTTGGCCGCAAGTACTATGGAACCTCAATACAAACTCAAACGATTCGCTCAACCTATGACCATTACAGCAATCGGTCCTTTACCCTATGCCTATGGATTGAGGGCTATTTGCTTCCCTAAACATGGTCGATTCGAAACACCCCTGCAAATTGACCTGTTTTTCCCCACCGAAAGGAAGAACCTATACCCCGAGGAATAATTATGCTATAATAAGCGACTGTCCGTATGAAGATCCCGTTTTTTAACAGCTTTAAATAGAAAATATAGAGTTCGGTTTGCCAAAAATCCATTTCAATTTGGAAGGTAAAGAATTTTGAAACCGAAGCTTAACATCACCAAAGTGACAACAAAACATTACAATGTCTTCGTAGAAGACAGTTAAGAAGGGTGGCCCAAAACAATAAAACCTATTAAACACCGACAAATACCGATTTGTGGAAAAGGAAATGATTTTGGCTCCAGCTACGACCTATATTTACGAGACACCAAATAGCCAGCTATCTCGGTGAACCATAACACGCACCCTTGAGTTTGGAAATTTGTCACTTTTTGAGCAACAGCTCCACTTTCCGCTGACTCATTATTTGGATACTGAATATTATGATGAAATGGAATATATCGAAACGAAATTTCTTATCCAAAACCAAACGGATGGATACTAAGTCTCAATGAGAGAAAGACTTGAGGAGTTAAAGGATTTGGTGAGAAATTGGAGGAAAAATAAATAGCTATGAAGGGGCCATATAAAGGTATAAATGGAAACAACGTTTTAAAATAAAAAGAAAAGGAAGTCAAAAAAGATAGTACTGAAGTTATAACTGCCTTAACGAAGAGCTGTAGGCGCGAAACATCAAAAACTCGATTACAGAGCAATTTCAACACCAAAGTAGACCCCAACACAACCTTTTGGCCTAATGGTTACGATGTGATCAATATTTTACACTAATTAACTGATTACGCCTAATGAAAATTTGGGAATCGGGCACTGTCGCTTATTAGAAGAAAACATCAACTCCCATTTCTGGTCGGCTGAAAACGAAGCATAAGAAAAAATGCGAAACACATAGTGTTTCGGAGTAGAAAAAACTGCAAGGGACAGTAGTTTTACATGTAGACAACCCCCTTTTCGCGTTTTGGAAAATGGGAAAACTCTTTTTCGGTCAATGCTCCTTTTTATGGTAAAATAAGTTAGAATTAATGCTATTTGTGCACATTGCAATCACGATTTAATTAAGTAATAATAACTGAGAATTCCCACAATAGAGTATCGACCAACTGGAAAATAAAAAATAAACAATAAAGAAAAATGGAGAATTATTTTTCCAAGAGATGTGGATATGTTATTAGCACCATAAAATGAATTAGAGCCCAAAAGCATCGCTATGGGGTAAATGAATGTTGCCACAGATGCCTTGCCCATGTAATGTCCCTATAAATGGTTTATACGGAAAAACACCCCCAAACCCAACGCATAATGAAACTATGCTCAAACTTTTTGTTAAAAACAGCCCGTAGTTAATGAAAAACCGTACAAAAAAAACATAGGTAGTGCACCGCTCCTGCCTTGCTAAATTGTAGACGAAAGGAAACCTTTGAAATGAAAAAAAGCGATTGAATAAAACACCTAAGTAAAACACAGAACTTGGTGAGGGTTAACTCGCAAAAAAGAACACATTCTTCTTTGGCCCTCTTACCAAAAATGGAAAGGAACAATTTGTTCTACAAAACTATCTCAACCACCAAATTTGGAAACAATTGTGAGTTTAAATTAGTTTAATTACATAAAAGATAAATCTACTGTGACTACCGAAAAATCTTTATTGCCTATTAATCCAAAAAGATTTCAATAATTGAATCTATTCCATATTTACCAATATTAAATCAACCATGTAAGAGCTATCCTCAAAAATATCAACCTACCAATTAAAAGTCATAATAAAAAAAGACAAGGCATCTATCTTCTAACAAATCATCTTACTTTCTCCTGCAGTCTAAAAAGGAGAATCAAATTGGGTACTTTAAAGTACTGCCCAAACTCTCAAATTGTAGTAAACCGGCTCTAGTTCCATACCCTTCGACCAAACCTTAAATGTGTTGCCTTAAACATGAAGCATTACCCATAATTAAACAAGGATATTATGATCCTTGACAAATAATATAGTAAAGAACTATTTAAACAACGAAATAATGCCCAAATTAGGATACCCTGCGGAAGGGTAACACCTAGCCCCATTTCCGACCAACAAATTCATAAACCGGAAAGAATTGAGCTGGCCTTGTTCTAATGGTTTTAAAAAACATGAACAGTTATCCCGTGATTCCAAGATCAAAAGGTAAAACTTATTACCTTGGCCCAAATAAAGGATTTAACCCTCTTTTGCTTATGCGTCAATACATGGTGACGTAAAGCACAATATGGAAAAAGGACTGAATATATTAATCAATTGCTGAATAAGGTTGCCAGCACAAGATCAACGGCAATCATATTGGAAAATTGAGACAAATTAAAAAATAAACGCTCCAACCAATTGTGCCCCGAAGATGCTTTAAGATCGAGGAGTGGAAAAATAAGCGAATATGCCAAAAGCCCCGTCAATATAGAAACAGTCCCTCTGTCAGGGATTGGGCCATGCGTCCTTTTGTCCCAAGAACATCCAGAAAATGAACTAAGGGATAACACGAAAGTGATTGGGTGCCTTAATCCCCTGAATTCCCAAAAAACTAACGAATCCAATTTGACTCTATTTAGATGCATGGAAGCTTTCCATCATGGCAAATATCTGCATGTGGAGTGACGAAAGTACATACTTACAGAAGAAGGAAAGTAAGGAATCGCCCGCTGAAATTGCAATAATGTGGTTGACAAAGTGCCCAAGTTGCAGAGGAAACACGGAAAAAACGCCAAATTTTTTGGGACGACCATCCCCCTTAAGCAAAGCAGATTTTTATGATCCTATTTAAAATGGAAATGACCCAGGCCGAGTAAATCAAAGTCTGTGGAAAATGAACATAAAATTTTGAATCCTGGATATTTTTCCTAAGAATTGCATCTATAGTGCGATGAACCTACAGTTCTTCCACAGCACTAGGAATGTTTAAAAGCCATGCAATGTGTTTATCGGATCACGGCCTTCAAGTAATGGGTGCTACTGCCGGTCAAACCAGATGGTTTATGCACATCAGGAAGAAAAGTAATATGAAAATACAGATCCCTTTCGCAGTAAGCTCCTCCCAATAAATAGTGGTCTTAAGGGCCTATTAAACTCTGTGGGATGCATGATCACCACATTTGAATTGTATATGAAGTAGGGCATTTTGCCTTTTTGCAGAATACTTCCGGATCGGAGATAAGGCAAAAACAAAGAAGAAATTAAGGCTGCCTTTAGACAAAGAGAAACCGGATTATCCCCTGCCGAGCAAACATACTTTATTACTGAACTTGAAACACCCGTGCATCTGGAAAAACGCTTTGCTCAAGGGCACCAAACGCAATTAAATCTTCCTTCCCATGGATAATGCTAGGAAAAAGGGTAATCGACTTTCCCAATAAAGAAAATGTAGGAGCAATGGACTGAACCAACGAAATCGGATAAAAAACGGCGGCCGAAAGCACTATACTGACGACAGTATAATGCCAAAAAAAAAGAAAATGCCCGATCAACGCACTGCGTAAAATGAAACCGATAAACCTACCAAAAGTTATGAGCAAAGTGAACAAATGGCTCCCAGTTTCAGCCCAAAAATGCTACTGGCCCAAGGGATGACGACATGGCAAAGAAGTAGAGATGATAAATTGCTACGGCTTCCAAAACTAGAGTCTAATAGCTCTCAAGAAATGATTGGAAAAAGTCTAAACAGTAAAACACGAAATTTTAACCAAAAACCGACTAATTATATTCTGGATCAGGACCATCACGCACAATTTGGCCAACCAATCCATAAATTTTCGATTGGCAAGTCTATGCTAAATATTTGTCCTTTAAAAATTGAAACAAGAACTGGAAAAGGAAATTTTAATATGGAAAAGCAGACCTTTAAAAAAATATCATTTACAAAGTTTCACCTGATATAAATAGGAGCAAAAAAAGAAAAGGGTAAAATATCATTGTTGGCGTTTAACAAAAAAATGAAGGTTTAATTAAGTATATTTTCGCCCATAAAATCCGATTAAAAAAATCGGATTAAGGAGTGTTTAATGAAAGAAAGGAAGCACCCGAAATAAACAATTTTTAAGTGAAAGGGCTATGCTCCAAGACGCGCTGCGGCAAACTATTGATCAGGGTAGGTCCCATAATGGAAAAGTCCGAATGGAAACAAAAATTACCGACATTGACGAAGTCGCGTAATGCGACTTACTCCAACCCCAGAAAAGCCGGTTTATAATTGGCTTTAACAAACCCATTGTAATTGTGTGCACTACGATACCCAGGAGAAAAAACAATATTAATCGACTTTAATTAATTATCCTAGCAGAATATTCCTATTGGCAATTGGACAAACCCATGAGGGACTAATTCTTTGACCAATGACCGCGAAATATGTAAATACAGAATTTTCGAAGCCAGAAATAAACATCAGAAAGATAATAGTTACTGTAGATAGGCCCATCAAAAGCTTTCCTTAAAAAAAATGGCCAAATGTGTCCCATTCCTAGAATCGGTAACCCGAAAATTGAAATCGAGGAAAATCAACAAATTTCAAATTAGAATGTAATCAACACAAGGCCTAACCGCCAGATAAGAAGAAATGTGCGAGATTTGGGTTACATGTTACCGCCCTTAAAAGCGAATAAGAATCAATGAATATTCAATTGGATGTTCCCGGGCAAATGCGATATTTATTCGAAGTGGAGCTAAAATATATACACGAGAATGATTTCTGAATTCAACAAAAGACCCATCACAAGTAAAAGCAATTTATTTTAACCCCTTATGAATTTTAAAGCGTACGGCCATGAAATGAAGATATAAAAAATGAATGGATTTTAAGCCTAAATGATTATCAAGAGCTAAATCGGACTAATGATAGAATCGTATACCCAAAGCCCTCCGAATGCCTACTGAGAAAAAATCAGATAAACAACTGATATCTAATCCCGAAGGGCAATGTAAATAAGGCAATAACCCAGAATTGCAGCGTCCCTATCGCTAATCCTAAATTAATGATGAGTCGAAAGACAAACACCACCTACCAACAAATACTGGGAAATTACACCTTCAACACCCACTCTCCCCGATGGGATACTTTATGCATCGAAGTCTTTATAAAACCGGAATATAGGATAGGTTAGGGCCCGAAGGCTTTAACGAAACATAAAAAAGACCTTTGTGAACGTTAAACCTCAAAGGGTTGCCTTTGGTGGCAGAATCCCCAACTATCAGAATATATGGATACCCTGTCGCCTAAGCTATATAGAAAAGGAAAGCGGAAGGAATAAATGATCCGTGCTAATTTCAGATATCCAATGAATTTCACGCCCACCAAAATTTTGAAAAAATTATTTGACGGCGAATTCACCTCAATGATATGCAGTGCTATTGGATGTGATAATATCTATACGAAAAAGAAAAAATAAAAGGCATGTAATTAAAAAAGTGTGCGGTGGGGCTTATCCAGGGCAAAATGCTTTCCCTATAAGGTTGGGATATGTACTTTCCACAAGCAAGTATTTTGTAGAAATGCCGGTTTCCGGTTATCGCTCAGATTTTGCTTTGTCCCCGAATTTTAAACGGCTCCCTGAAGCGAGAAACATCATTTGTCCGAGTCCGCTGCCATAACGAATGGCAAACATACGGCCACCAATTGTTCAGCGTTCTCCGAATTGCTATTTCCTATAACATCCAATATTATACAGTAGTATGCCAGAAAATAAAAAGAAAAGGTTGTACAATTGTAAAATCTGCAAAGGGAGGGTAGTAAGGACGATATGAAAAATTACTGTAAACTCCAGAATGAAGCAAAGGTATGGCATGCAGGGAGGCACGATTAAAAGCTTTGACACTGGGATTGGAAAATAGGGTGCTGATCTGTACGATTCCGAATTTCCGAATAAGTAGACTATTATGCGATGAAGAATGGAATTTTATTTGTTCCCTTCCTAACAGATACCCTAAAACGGATATCAGGGTACATATTGCGCAACTAGGCCAGAGCCATTGAAAATGAAGCTACGTAGCGATCGCCAGCCAATGGGCAACTTGCCAAAAGTCCACAATATGGATATACAGTATGCCCCAATCAGTTTACACCCTGGTGATTTGCCTTTCCTGTCCAATGGCATAAACCAGAAGCAACACCCAATAACCGAAATGATCTTAATCGTTTGACCTGGATATAAGATTATGAGAGAACTAACCAATGTGGAAGTGCAAATCTAAAAGAAGAAAGATCTCCGATATTTGAGGTGCGCAGCAAAGAAATAAACAAACTGGCAAACTTCTCATCCTACTTTAATGCTATCCGGCATACAATCAAATATGCTGCGTCCCAGACAATAGCAAATCTATTCGACGAAATTCACTGGGAGCAAAAACTTTTATTTTAATTCTTGAATCAATTGTAACTACTTTCGCTAAAAATTGCACGCAGAAAACCTTCGAAATCATCCACGCTGTATTCCACCGCAACAATAATAATAAAAATAACTCTTTTATCTTGGTCCGACAAAAAATCAACTCAATAGCCAGCCATTCTCAAATACCCTCTAAAATTTGTTTAATTTTAAGAGGGTATCGTTAAAAAAGCATACTTAGAAACAGTCATGTTGATATATTGCAATAACCTGCTGAATCCACTTTACCCAACCTCACCAACAACATTAAATTTATGCTAATACCTCAATCAATACAAACATGACATAAAGGTCTAAATGTCCTTAAATTAATGTCATTTGACATACACATAAGGCGCGGTACAAACAATTTGCCATATTTTATTAGAAATCCTAAGTAAATTCAAAAATATAAAAGCAGTAGTATATATAAAAAGAAACCAGAAACTCAAAAAAAAAATCCCTTTAAAAACCTCCCTATAGCTAACAAATTATTTTGTGTTCTTAGGGTAACGCCCACTTTCGCGCAAGTGCGTACCAAATGTCAGGAACAGGAAAGTTCTTTTAACCAAAATAAAGGTAAAATTATGGATAGCGAAACCAAATAAACCATGGTCTTGCCAGCCTTAACGACGAAACACCAAAATATAAGACCGTTATAATACGAGGGGTTACTTCTCCTTAAAAGTTCCAAGAAATTAGGGGAGGCAAATCATTGTTCCGTTTAGCTATAGGACAAAAACAAATCCTTTAAGCCACTAAGAAAATAAAAATGAAATGGCACTGGGTAAGCTACGAATATCCAGGTAACCACTGCGTTCCAAAAGACTAAAAGCATCTGTAAAGGAAACCGTGCAGAGAAAGTGAAATTATTTAACGACCCTACCCTAAATGACACTTTATAGGAAACCATTAAAAAAAAGAAGAAAAAACGTATCCTTGCCAGGCAAGTTCAAATTAACAAATCTCCCTACAATTCGATCCGCAAGATCATACAGCTTTAATAAGCGAAGAAAGCACAGACTACAGGCAATGACCCTGGCCATTAAACGCAAGTGGCCATTAACACCTCTTTGTAACAATAAAATATCCACAAATTATTTTACGAGAAGAAACATTTGATGATTAACCTTTAAAGTTGAACTCCACTATGGGTAAACCGAACAAACTGATTGTTAAATCAATTTTAAACAAAAAGAACGCAAATAGACCCGCTTTACCAAGAAAGCCGTACATAAATGCGGAAACAAATCTGACCAGGGCCATTTATTCTCCTAAACATCACAGATAGGGATGTGCCCTCTAAAATGTTCGTTCTAGAAAACCCTCCCATGCCCAACGTCTGCCAACGGATATCCCTACCGGGTAGACTATACGGGAAAAAGATGAAAAAAGGACTATGGTTATAGCAAGTTCTAATTGGAATCAAAATTAATTGGACGACCCGACTTTCAATCGATCTATAGATACCTGTGAAATGGCTATCACTGATTGGGAAAAGACACCACTGGAGAACTCCTAAATATAGGACCGAATAAGTCTTCCAAAAATCTGGAGGATAGGCCTGTGGATTCTCAAGATCCTGATTTTGGGAAGAGTTATATATATATCATTGAACCCGAAATCTATAAATCCGCCAATAAAAAAAATACAACGACAATAAAAAGGCTAATCCAAAGAAGACTCACATCCCCTGGCATGTATAATTTATAAACGTATTTTAGTGAAGTTGCCCATGGGAGTGTGGACTTTTTTTTGCAAATTTCCATAATTTAGGTGCCACATAATAACATACATGAAGAAAAAGGATACAGTCTTTAAACACAACTAAGGGAGGAAGGCAACTTCTAAATCGACTAGAATTTTGGCCAATCCCAACCAACTCAACCGTTATTAAAATCATTAAACCCTAAAGCTTAAAAAAAGGGGATAACCATTGGACTCAATTGCCCCAGGTTAATGCCATTTAACCAGAATTTTGTTACAAGCCCAAAGAAACTTGAAAAAAGGGGTATACCTTCCATACCTCGCAAAACTGGCAACCACGGTACTTAGCAATAGTATACTGAAAGGCAGCTGAACTTAAAAAACGAAATGTTGCCCAATAAAAAGGTAGAATGAATACTTTGTGCCAGGGGAAGATACGGGGTGTACCTAGAATAATCATATGATAGTTATGGCCTAATAGAAAAAATCAAAGGCAAAATTGTAGCGATAAAAACGGGCTATTTTAAATGGATCATCAAGAAACGAATAATACCTACGTGCCAGTTGAGCAACATCAACGATGCATCATAGTAATGAGCACTGCTCATGTGGTAATCAAACCATGAATGCCGCATTATCAAAAATTTTGAAATAACAAAGCAAGGAGAATAACCGCAGGCAGAAATACAATAGTATTGCATTAACCCCTGGTGTATACATGAAACATGTAGGCGGTAGTTTAAAACACTGGTAAAATGCCCCTGATAGGAACACCACAATAAATTGATTTACCGATGCCATATCCTTTGGAAGATTTGAAGAAGGCCCCCCTATCGCAATTGATAGAAGTTGACCCAATAATTCAGGGTAAAACTTTTAATAAAGCGCCGGATTGTTTTTTGGATTTTAAAAGGATGTGACAGTAATCCGAACACAAGAATCGTTTACGCTCAAGGAGGTTATATGGATAGGATCCAACATCTAGTTAACCTGCAGTGTATGGGCAATGACACTTTGGCATTATTGAAAACAATTTCAACCTGCCTAGTATAAACGCCAAATTAAGAACACTGATAAAAGACTTTGCATTAGGAAAATGAAGCAGTCCCAATAAAGATTTGGCAACATAGCAATAACACTATGGGCCCATCACTGCCAGAAGCTAGAAACTAGAGTAAATGTGCGAAGTTGGACCCCCTCAGTTAAATGCCAAATCAACAATCGACAGCCTTTATGCTACCTCACTTATAAACTTAATCTATACAATCAGTTTCTTCGTCTTCAATAATCACATCAAACTCCTTCAACGCCACTTCTAGTCATCGTACTGGCCCCCAAAGAAATAATCATGAATCTCTTCTGTTGATCTTCATTCCCAAATATCATCCGATCCAATAGGCAATATCAATTTGGTACCGTAAAGACAATTGTTCCATTTTCCTTATCAAACTCTTCAACTCCAACCCTTAAGGCCGAAGCAATATCGTCCAAATGGCAATTTCTATCCACGATTTGATGATATATACTCAGGATGAAATTGCACCTGTACTTTTAACGTTCATTCTATCAGATCATCTGTCTTATATGTGTATCACTCACATAAGCACGATTTGATCCACAAATGGCTTATCCGTACTTTTCGCCTTACCTCTCCAAAACTCCATAATATTTACCAAATTCATCTAAGGATATTGGGTATGAAGGGCCAAATCCTCTAAGGAGGATCTTGAAAATACTCAAAGGCGCACACCCAATTATGCCTCTCTTTTCTTAATCCTTAAATTTTCAAGTAAATTGTTACGGCCACACCACCAGACGCTTAGCGCGCTACACAAATGCATCATCAGCTTCCTTATTGTAATACATTATCCATCGTCATCATAAATGATGTGGATCTTTACATATTCTTACCTGCAGAGTACGTGCAGTAAACCATATGCTCAAATTTCTTTTAGCATTCCGGCAACAGTGTTTGAACGTATCAAGGCCATCCAATTAGCCTTATCTTTGTCCATTCCACTTCCGAAGAATTCCTTCGTTGTCCTATTGATGAAATCAAGCGTTACCTTTCCCGTAAATTGCCTCTAACTATTTCTTTGGACTTAAATTTTCACACGTACCAGATACCACATAATCAACTTACCTACATCCTCTGTCGCCTCTTTGCTTTTCCTTGGGATTTTCTGGTATTCATATCCATTTCAGTCACCATCCCAATTAATTTCAATCGAAATTCCTTCCCCCAAAATAATAAGTAATGAATTTTTCGCGAGAATGAGGTTTTCAGCGTAACCCACAATTTCCTGAAGCAGTGCCAATTTCCGATTCCTGTTCGTTCTACCGGCTTCCTGACATGAATTTTCCAGTTTCTCCACATCCTATAGAGTAAAAAAGGCAAGACAAGCCCTCTCCGCCGTCTCTCCAGCCCTTCCGGCTCCTGATAATAGCTCTATATCTTTTTGAATATCGGAAGAATAACAAAGCGTACATCTGGAATTGTTTTTTTTTTTTTTTTTTTGTTTTTTTTTTTTATAATTATTTTTTTTTTTTTTTTTTTTTTTTTCAATACCCATTCCCAAAGAGCAATGTGAACACCACATCTACATCCTCCATTAAAGAACATATCCTGATGCCTGGATCTAGTTTACCCATCCAATCCGCATGAATACAGTAACGGCCACTACACCGTGACTCTGCCTTCCTGGGCCAACTCCCTCTACCCCGCTTCCTAAGACAATAAAATAATCCGGACTTGCCAGAATTTGCTTTAACAAAAACGAATAATATCCCCGTCAACATTTGAGTCTTTGCCTAATCTCAAATAAAGGTTAGGACCGTAAAACTGGCTTTAAATAACCTTGGCACTGTTATACCAGATTCTTAATAAGATCTTTCCCTGAACTTTGGGTCGCTTGTGGCCGGTATAGGCCCCCCCCCCAATAAATAAGGAATATGTCTCCCAACCTACCAACAATAGATTAAGATTGCGGTATCTGGCCCTAAAATCGTGCCCTCCATTCCGATATAACAATGCGCCTCATCCACAAGCAACAAAGAAATTTTCTCCCCTTGTAAAAAGGCAACATATTCGTCCCCTTGTCAAGATTGGCGCCACAAATAAAGTTTGGTCACCCCACTGCTTACATCCTGGTTTCACTGCTTGAATCTCTGTCTTTGTTAAGAAGATCCAAAAATGGCCACCCCTATTTTCACTGACAACGTCCCCTAATAGCACTACCTGATTTTCCAATCAGGCGATCAAAGGAACACCAACTATTGCAGTACCCTCACTGCATCAGCGCCGCAAATTGATAACACAGAATTTCCCACCACCATGGGCATTATTAAAAGGTATTTTTACCCGTACAATATTCTTATAAACATTTCCCTGTAAACCTTTGAATCGAGAATCCAAATACTTTTAGAAGAGGCATGTAAATCACCTCACTTATACCCATACCGACTTCACCATTTGATTAAATATATATTGGCACAAACCCAAAAGAAATTCCTTAAGTTAAGAATTTTTGTCTTATAAGTATTATTAATAAATATAATTGTTCAAATTTAAAATACTATAAAACTTAAGTTATGTAATTTGTATTAAAAATATACTTTCTTTTAGGAAAATCATCACATAATTTAAATTAACTTTGGACAATACCAAAGCATAATGCCATAGCATAAGAAAACAATTAAACGAGGCCGAAGCCAATATTCCATTAGGATCTCTCCTAAACAAGACTTTCGAAACGGTGGAATGCATTAGACAAATCCAAGAAGGGTTATAATATCGGGCATTGGAAAAAGCGCCCTATTGCCTCTAAAATTGTTTGCTACCTAAATTCTACAGGCACTCCGTCCTATTTTTATTCATCTGCGGATGCAATTCATGGTGATCTGTACCGTTCAAAAACGATTGTTATTTGTATTTCCAAAAGTGAACTGCAGAAATAAAATGTTGTACCCTGATCAAAAGTGCCAAAACAAATTAATAGGAATGAGCCGGCAACCTAGATTCTTTTTTTGCCGACAGGCCGAACTATGTTTTTGAAAACCTATTAGAAAAGGAGCCTGCCCCATAATTTAGCACCCAACTACCAAGCACAACCGCCCAATGTTAATAGGTGATCTTTGGCTATCTGCCTATTGGAACTAAAAAGGTTCAGCAGCAAGACCTTTGCAAAATACACCCTGGTGGTGCTTGGCAAGAAGCTTCTATTTAAAGGTATGGCGATACTCTATAACAATCAATACCCCCAAGTGAATACCAACATGATGTAAAATCCGTAATGAGAAATCTCTGAAAAAATGTTGGAGCTATAACCGCAGTACATGGGAAAATAATAAAATATAGGCAAAACCGATGGGAATATTAGGCGAATGCTCAATAAATATATAATATCTATGGAACTTAACTGCCAAAAGATATTATAGCGCAAACCAAAACCATTGCCTACGGACGTGCTTGCCGAAAAGCATGAATTTAATGCAAGCCAAAAACATCTCAAATTATTGGTTGTTGAGGGAAAATAAACAAAGAATGTACATTTACACAATTTAATTAAAAGAGGCATATAATAATGAACAAACAGATAGACCCCGAATGAAAATGTCGTTCCTAGACTCATGGAAGACCTAAGGTGCATCTATAAGAAACAACTTTGGCCATAGTTATTATTGGAGATACTTTTTAAATGAAAATTTTATTTTGATACGTCCATTTTGGGCCTATATGGCCAGAATTTTCCCCGACTACCACGTATTCGCGCACCTTTTCCAAAATTTGGGTTTAGTGAAGCCTTTTTTGTAAATAAGTTAACCCAGTTACGGTACAGATAGACAAATGTCAGAAACAATTCTGCCCACATTTGGACTTCTATTGGGGCCGTTTATCATTGGATTCCCTATGTTTTTAACGAATTGGGGAAATTTATTGCCCCAGGTCCTACAAACGATAACGACGCCAAATGCAAGAGGCTATTTTATACTTCCCGCATTTTCCTTACCGTGTAAATTGTCGTTTATTATTTAGTAGCCCCTTATCACTAAAATTTCCTAGGAAGTTACTCCTATAGTGACTCCGTGTAAGGAAATAGAACTCCTTCGTACAATGCCACCGTAAGGCTTCGCACTGCTGCGTTTAATTTTGAATTAACCTATAATCATATATTTCTTGACAAAAATAGTCTCGTTACTCCTGAAATACTGCCGAAAATAACGAGAAAAATTGCCCTTGTTGTAGTAGTACTTATTCCTACTCTGCTGTACATTACACCTCTGATGTAGCTATTCAAAATTATGTGGCTGTTCCTATATTAGTTCTCTAACCAAGTAATAAATTTACATTTCCCCCAAAAGGTGTTTGAGAAGAGAATGCTAAGGAAGAAAAGAAAAGAGCGAAAAGAGAGCTAAGATTTAATTCCCTGCTCTATTTAAAAAAATAAAATACCTTGGCCGGTATCAAAGATAAATCCTTTTATAAGAGGTGATTAAATTCTGGTTTAACGAGACCCTTATAAACCAGCAATTAAAAACCCTTGTTCATTTTAGGGTAAATGATTAAAAAGAAGGTTAAAAAATACAATAATCTTTCCCAAACTAATAAAGGCTTAGTTTTGGAAGAATAGCAAAGGTATATGAATCTAAGAAAGCAGATAAATAATGAAGTCCTACCGAGCGACAGAGTTAAGAATTCATGGAAGAAACCAAAGAGAAAATGTTGTTTACTTGTCCATGGTGCTGAAAAACCACCTCTTTCTACAGATCGTAGGTTGATCAAACCAACAAATGGAGGTAACATTTTTCTGGATAAAAGGAAATTAACCCCCGGCTTCCCATGTAACAAAAGAGCGCAAAAGTATTGATATTTGCAACAGAAGCCTCTGTATTTAGAAATTGAGCATCGAAAAGAATATACTAGTGATCTGCAAATTGACCAAGTTGAGCCAAAAAAAGAAGCAAGTTAAATGAAGATGGAATCGCTCATAGAGAATTTGACTAGCCCATATTCGAAAAACAACCGAGGCGATCTTTTATCCGGTGAGAAAAGAAGAGAACAGAGATTGCCAGGCATGCCACCGACCCTAAATTTATTTATTAGATGAACCATTTGCTGGATTGACCCTGGCCGTTGAGGATAATACAAAGAATTGTGCCTCAGCTTAAAAAAATAAAAATAGGCATTTTAATTACCGGATCATAACGTACAGGAAACATTGGCAATTCAGAACGTCCCTATTGTAATTGTTTTCCCGAGAAAAAAAAAAAGGGGGGTTTTTTTATCCTTAAATCTGGATACCCGAAGATTTTGCTGCCGTGAATGTACGTAAGGTATATGGGACAGAAATTTGAACTTCGTTAAAAGAACTGATTTAGTTTTTTTGAAAAACAACTTCCAAATCAAAAATAGTTATTGCCTTATATTCCCCTAAAGCCTATACCGCGCTTTTAACCATCTCTAAAAAAGTTACTGAAATCAATGGCTTCCAAGGGAAGATTAACAAACCCTTAAACGTTTGCGGCATTCATATGATCCAACTAAGTGACTAAACACATAGAGGCAATTAGGCCGGAATAGCTATAAATTTCCATGTAAATATCAGCACAAAACTTACACAAATAAATATAATACCCGCAGTTGCATTATCCTAAAGCCCCAATTATTTAAAACTTCAAAGGCAAAAAAAGACTAATACGGGCATTCCAAGTAATAAGAACTCCAAAAAAGTGTTTTGTACTATCAAAAACCATTATTATTAGAATAATGTATTTAATAAATCATTGTTGTATTAAATAATATTAGTGGGAAAGAAAGTATCAGCAGGGCATTAGCCGGGTAGGTAACTCCACAAAGGAGAAACCGATTCATCCCAAGTTAAATTAGCCAAAACATAGGCCCGACAAGGTAAATCAGAAACCCAAAGAAAGGTAAAGCAAGGAATATCAAATGCCCGCCCACCTCATAGTCTCTGCCGAATCCCAGTTTGCAAGTCCAATGTTCCATCCACCATTGTAAGAACATACTCAATAGTGAAACATCAACGATACCAGGCACCAATACCGCTATAATCATATCCGCAAGGGAATCCAATTGCATTATCCAATTCACTTTAAACATCCAAAACACGAGCTCCAAATCCATCAAAAAAAATTATCAAAAAAATGCCTAAGAAAACAAAAAAAACCGCCGCCATCTCCCAAACTGTTCAGACGGCAAACACACGTGGCTACCAAACCGCAAAAAACCATTAGCGTATAATATTTGGAATATGGCTTTTCCCATAGAAACTGGTTAAAATAATTATGAACCTAAATCTGCATTAACAGATTTGTATCGTCGTGTAAAAAATACCATTATATAAAAATGCTGTAAAATATATCTTGTTTTAAATACACCTAGGCTAGCCCCCACAATTCCTTTAAATATCGATATTTGCGTATAATTTTCAAAAAAAGTGGATTCAACAGTAATATGTATGCGATACAGATCTATTATACAATTTCTTTTAGCCTAATTATCCTGCGCCTAATCGCAAGGTTCGAACTACCCGAGCCCAAAAAGCCGTTTACATGTGGTACTGGAAGGACTCTATACACCACATTGGCCATATGCCTTAAGGATACAGATCCCTGCAACAAGAGTTGGACTGGTATTAACAACTACGGGACTTTTAATTTGAACCACCAATGTTTCTCTGTAAGAGTTCGCCTACGGGTAAATGTTCTATCTCCTGAGCAAGCAGAACATGCCCAATTCTTATACGCATACCGAAAATTGGAAGAACAGATGGTAAAGGAACAACTCTAAACTTACTCCCATCAAAAATGAATTGTTCCAATTTTTGGAAAACAACTATCGCCCTGAAAAACAGAGATTAATAATACATTCTAACAATGCGCCACTAAATAGGCGATGTATTACAAGAAGGCCCTAAGTGAAATAATTAACTTTCAAAGATACATTTAGAAAAGAGACACCTTCAACAACTATCCACCAAACTAATCACCAATTCCTGGTCCTAGCTTCGAATGATGGCCTTAAGGGCCTAATCGACAGGACAAGCCACTGTAAACGAACATAGTGCTTACCTAATATGAACAATTGGAACATACACGGGCGACCAGGAGCTTGTACTTAGGGGAAAGAAACAATATAGATCGTAAGAAAGAAGGAAAGGGTACTTTTTGGCTCCCCCCTATTTCCTGGATCTTGCAATGCTAGTGTTGGTAACT
>Ga0163217_1108087_pt1 | contig 17076 bp, 21 predicted proteins | sample SynspAceP_FD_185933 | JGI IMG/M metagenome (GOLD analysis project Ga0163217, IMG submission 185933) | Saline lake microbial communities from Ace Lake in Antarctica - Synechococcus sp. Ace-P (PacBio error correction) | ecosystem: Environmental > Aquatic > Non-marine Saline and Alkaline > Saline ...
CACGCCAGTTTTGAGAACTGCCACGCGGTGCCTGTGAAGCTGTCGCGGGAATCTGACGGATAAAGCAAACGGTCAAAGCTGAAAAGAGTTTGCTTTCAATATAACCTTCGCAGCGGTACGCTCGTACTTAATTGCGCCGAAGACTTTCCAACGTTTCCCTGGGGAGTACAGCATACCCATCCGCTGGAAAAGTTTTTGGATCAGTGGTTGCGTTCGTGCGATGAAGTCAAAGATAGAGCCTATGAAGCGATGGCGAAAAAACACTTCGTAGCAGCCGAGAATTACTGCTGAACTTGGTTTCGAGGCCGATGGCAAGCTATCGCAGTTGGCAGTGTTGAAGGGCATGAATAACAAAGCTAAGTTGGCAATGAAAAAGGCAATTCGTTCAAATCGTACAAGAAGCAATTCGAAACGCCCTGTATCAATCCAGCTCGGAAAGCTTCCTGAGTCCAAAATACAATCTCCACAGATTTCTGCGGATGAGGCATAAATATGGCTCCGTCCACCGGAATTCGGTGGGTGCAATTCGGTATAGGAATCGTAATCTCGATTGGCTTGGGTTGCCGCAGGTAAGCGAATGGGCGTCGTCGGTTCACTTCTCGGAGCGTTCTGGATCGAGTGCTGCAATGGATCTGAAACGGGGCGAGGCACTCCCGCTCACCACGCTTCAAATCCCCTTCCCACGTCGCGTCCACAATCGACTCTGAGCAAGTGTGGCAGGTCGATGTGACGGCGACGCGGTAAAGGGGCTCGCATTCGCAATTTTTTGGCCAATAAATGAAATGCACCTGGCCCACCTCGCTTTGTTTATTGATGTTGTTGCAGCACGTAACCAGCAACCATCACGGCAAAGCCAGATCACTGAAAGACTATCACTGCAAGCGACGCCATACCTCTCAAAGCGTTTTGTTACGGTCCACGCCCAAGATTCCGGTGAAAGCCTCTAGTCGAGGTCAACGCCCGTAAAAAAGGCAAGCCGAAGTGCGGCGTTTGGCATAAGCGTCCCGGCCCGACCTACGACCACTCGGGCGACATCGTCGGATTAGAGTTCATTCCCGATCTGGGATTGAGAGTCTTCTTTCTTTACGCCGATGCGGGCGATGACTGCCCGACGTGCGCGTGTCACAAAAAACGAATTCCTGAATGGTCCACCGGCAAAGAGCAGATGACCACCGCCTACAAGTGGTTCCTCAGCACTGGGCTCGCCGGATTGTCCTGGAGCGATAAACGTGCCCGAAGGTCTTGAACAGCTGGAATCGCCGTGTACCGCAGTGTTCAGAGCAACGCCGTCAGGTGGGGAGTGCCCACGCCCGCGCCCGAGTTCACAGCCATTGGCATCGACGAAATCGCCTGCCCAACGGGCCATCGCTAACCTCACGCTGGTGTATCAGATCGATGAAGGCTGCGCCGTCTATTGTTGGGGTCGGTTCCCGGTGATCCGGCAAGGAGAGAAATCACTGCCACATGGTTGTCTTTGACTGTTTCGAGGACAGCGTGAAGACCATCGTCAATTTGGTTTGCAGCGATAATGTGGAAGCTCGTACCTCAACGTGGAATCGCAAGCGAAGCCGGTCACGCTCGTGAATATTCTAGACCGCTATCACGTGAATGGCGATAATGACAAGCATTGTCGACAAGGTGCGAGCCGAGGAAACTCGGCAGCTCAATAGAGGATGGCATACGAACCAATTCTCCATAACTACGAGTCGTGGTCGCTGCTAAAGCGTCCCTGGAATCTGAACAGCGGAAGCAGACATCGAAGTTGCGCGAGCTGATGAAGTACAACTGTGCGGACGCATGCGACCGTATTTGGATGAAGAAGACTTCGCAGCATTCTGGACTATCGAAGTGGGACGTGGCGGGAAAGTTCTTGGACGGATGGTGCACGCGGGCGATGCGTAGTCAGTTGGAACGCGAATGAAGAAATGGTCGGGGACACTGCGTCGCCCATCGAGCTTGGTTATTGAAACTGGTTTCGCGGCCAAGGCGACGCTTCCAGCGGAGGTGGGAGGGCATGAATCACGAAGGCAAAAGTGGCGCTGGAGAAAATCGTCAACGTTATCAAGATCGTAACGAATGTGTACGAAACCGTGCTAAGCATATACCAACTTGGCGACTTCTGAGCATCCAACTCGCCCAACCATTCTGTTGACGGAGGCATGTGTGTTAGATCGCATGATCCGTGGCCGATTGCCTCGTTACCTGGGTGGGTGATCGAGTGAACGCGTGAAATGTGACGAAAGAAGCAGCGGACGCAGCTGCTCCTGTCTCGATCGATAGAGGACAGCCCTATGGCGATCCGTGGCTGGGGTCGAGTCGACTGCTCGTCATTAGCAACCTGATCAACGCTCCGCAATCGCGGGCGCCCACGGAAATTCCCCGCAATTAGAATAGCCCTCCGACTCTGCTACTCGTGTGAAGTCTTTTCTGACTGTCGCCAGGGTGGCCCGCTGGTTAGTTGCCGGCGGATCAACCGGTTAACTTCGGCCAGGATCGGTTAGCCTCCAGATTTTCAAGTTTGCCAAAACTGCTCCTGAACCCTTTTTTCCGCCTCCTAACTGAACGTTGCTCTCGAGCCAACGTGGTTCCGTGCTGTTCGACGCTCGCCTGAGCGTTGGAGAGCCCAAGACATAGGGACAAATGGGCTTTTTCCGCGTCTCAGTCCGCTACTGAAAATTCCGCTCACTGCCCGCACCCGGCAACTGCTTCAGCGGACAGGAGTCGATTGCGGTCACGCAAGATCGGTTCGAAGACGCCGGCTTTGCCGCATGAACCGAGATCGTTGCGTGAGATCCCGTCAAGTCGCGCCGTCCCTCCGTCGACTCCGTACAAGGCGTCCATCGATGTAATACAGAACGGACCCCGTCCGCTTCAGTTGTTCGAAGGCGTCACTCAGGAGCCTGGTGGTTGGCGGTTATGAGTGGGTCCTGAAACGCGCTGGCAATGATCAGCTGTTCGGTTGCGTCGATCTTCAACCAGAACGATCGGTGTGTTGGTTTTGGCGGCCCGGATCTGCCGAACCAAAGGGCACACACTTTTTCGCCACAGCTTTCGGCGTTCATGTCGGCAAGCAATCCGATGACGTACAAACGGCGGCGTCGATTTCGATCAGCAAAATCACCGACGGCCTTGTCCATTTTTCCGTTGCCGGAGAAGCCCCAAATTGACGAACCGGCATATCAAAACGTCGTCCCAGAGATTGGCTGTGTTGGACCATCCCCGGGCACTCGCACAGGCACCGTGCGTGATGCTGTTTTCCGTTAGAACCGAGTGGTTTTTTCGCCGTGGCGGCTGTTGTTGTCGAATTTTACTGCCCGGGCTGACCCCGATGCTGAGTGACCTCCACGCCGTTATACAACGGCAGATAGGCGGCGTACTCGCGAAAGCCCGGGCGCGAGTCCCTTGACCCATGAAACGGCTTTGACGTGTTTGATTGCGTCGGCCCGTCACTTGAATCCCACCGCCAGTCACCTGCCGTGTCTCGGGCGTACAAGTCGATCCACTGACACCGCGTCGCTCGCAGATGGTGAGCATCGAGGACCTACCCGCTCAGTAGTTTGTAGCGACGTGAATGGCGGTGGCATCCGTTTTGAAACGCACATCATGCCGGCAACTGTGACGACGCAGGTCCAGACATTTTTTCGTGACTGTCTTTTGCAACTGCTTGGAAAGCGATCGAACCATCGCGAGCGTGCTTGATCCGGCAAGATTCGGCCTTCGATCTCCCAACGTCTCAACGTCGTGCCACTCCAGCCCGTCCGTCCGGCCACTTTTTTTTGCGGCCATTTCGGGGTCAAGCTGGCCGATCGGGTTAGTCGATTTTTTTCTTGCGCTACCACCAATGACTGAAGCGTCCAAACGAAACAACTAACAACGACGCACGAAGTTTCAGGATTCATGGCGAGGAGATTTCTTACTGATGGAGACTTAAGCGGCGAGGAAGACAGGCGGGGCGGGAGGGAGCGCGACAGATGCGTCCGCGTCCTGTGCCGAGTGGACCATCAGCGTATCATCTGAACGCTGCTGATGTTCCCTGCAGTACCGCTGCCCGAAGTCGTGTTGATCGCTATCGCCGCGAGCGCCGATTCGTCCAAGATTTCGCAAACATGCAATCCACCAACGACGACGGACACGTCAATGGAAGCTCGAGCGGCAACGGAAAGTTTGCCGCCATGTCCCGATGAGCAAACGCAATCAAGAACTTTACCAATGTCCACTGGCCGTTACGAAAAATCTGCCCTGACTGTCACCGGCCGCTGCCGGTCATGGGCAGTCTTCGCGATCGGCCAAGAAACCGATCACCTGAAGGCGAGCAGTCGCACGTCAGAAAAGACCTGCCCGTATTTTAATCGACGCCTTCACGGTAGCCTGACGCAAAAAGGGCTTGACCGGTCCGGTTTTGGTGGGTCGGAAGGTGGAAATGGCGACGTGCTGTCCTGATTCCTAAGTTCCGTAGAATCTGGGTCCAGAACACGAATTTGCGGCTTATCAAACCGGCCGAATGCGTCCGTGGACATCAGAGGCCCGACTTTCGGCGAAATCCTTGGGTCCGGACCGCAGGACTGCGAAAGAGTCCCAAGTTTTCGAGTGGGCGAGCAAACTCCAAACTTGGTCAACAACGTCGTCGCAAACGATTATGTTCACTGCCGTCATGACGCGGTTTGACGGATTGAACCGTTTACACGGACAACGAAAGTAAATTTCAGTCGAAAATGACGGTGTCCACGAATCCGCCGCGACAGTTTTCGGTTTCGCACGGCACCACAGGCTGGCCAGAAAAGTCAGTTCCAATGTGACGTCGGCTCGGGATCGCGATACGTGCCGACGCAACGAATCGCCTGGGCGAACATGGCGGCGTTCGCGGCCGATGGCTTACCTGGGACTGGGTGGCAACGTTTCATCGACGTCGTCCGGATGCGCCGGGGCACAGGCGAATTCTCTAGCATACCGTCGCGTTGGCCTGAGCCCGCCTACAGGAACTGATCAAGCAGCGTCGGTCATGTACGCGGTCTTGGGACGATCACGATCAGGGCGAGTGAACGATTCCCGCCGGCGGGCCGCCTCGAAAAGCTTGGGAAAAATGGCCGAACTGGATAAGTGTCCGCGAAAACTGGAACAATCCACCTACGGCGGCGGCATCCGAGACGCCCGGCACTTGGCATTCTTGTCGGAATTGGCGACGTCGATTTCTTCATGACCGCGTGCCGCGTTATCGCGATAAAAAGGGCAAGACCAATGCTCGTCCGACCAGAAAAAAATTGGTTACTAGAGACAACTCGCTTCTTCGCACGGAAAATTCAAAGTGCTGGCGTCCAGCAGCGATGTGGTCAGGAAAGGCGCGAAAGGGTGCAAAGACTCCTGGGCCGGCCCCTGGTCGCGTGAACGAACGCGACGAAATCTTTGACTTCATCAAACGACCAAAAAAAGATCAAAACGCGTGAATGCCTAATCTCTGGTGACCGCCATCGCTCGGAACATCTGAAGATCGAGCGACCGGACGGTTAATCGCGCCTGTATCGATTCGTGTCTGCCAAGGTCACGAACGGAGCAATTACGTCACGCGACATTCCCGACCGCTGTCTGGTCCTACAAACAAAGCAACGTTGCACTGGGGCCAGCTGAGCTTCGACCTGCAGTTCCGAAGATCCAGCTGATGAACGTTCAAGTGGCGTTGACATCAGTGGCGATGTGGTGAAAGAGTTCCCGGGCTGAAACTGAGCGAATTGAGTCACCGAATAAGCGAGGGCGTCCCGGTTCTATCAATTGCGGAGCGGGGAAGCCGCCCGTTGGTTGATGCGACGTGTGATCGCGAAGAACCGGACGGCTCGCGCCGTACCGCTAAAGAAGAATCGAAAGACATTCAGACTCCCGTCTACGCCGCGCGCGATCGATTCGGCTAAACTGCCCTTTAGACTACCAGCCCAAGCGCCTGTGCGACGCAAAAATTCACTCGCCGGTTGTCCTTTCGTCTTTTGCAACACCGGATCCTCAATGCACCGACCGTTTGCCGTACCGACGCCCTCCCTCGCATCTTTTGTTTTGACGCGTTTGTACTGTTCAGCTTTCAATGCTGGGCAACAATCCAACCGGCCGCCGCAACCGACCGCGGGGCGTCCGAATATCGGTGGATCCAATTCCCGGACGGACATGTCAGCAAAATTTCTCGTGTTACGGCGAGACCTGCGATCGGAGACCGGCCAACACGTTGACCGGATGGCTTGCAAAAGGCGTGGGCGCAAACAGGGGCCAAACAAGGGCCACCCACATTCTGCCTGGAGCTGGTGATCAGGTCGCAGCTGAATTGTGTGTATCCCTGCGAATTTCCGGCAGTCGATTCCTCCCTCGCCTCCGTCGAATCCCCGCCGCAGTTCTTGGAAAAACAGGCCGAGTGCACGCGGCGGTGACCTCGCCACTCCCTGATTTCGCGAATCGGCATGAAAGCGAGTCGCTTAAGCCGAAGACAGGCCGAGCGATTCTCCTCGGGCGCACAACCAGCCCTAGTCCCGCAGCGGCGGGCCCTCCTGGAAAGCGGAGACTCTCGGCGTGGCCTGCGGCTTCGCTTTTGAACACCCGCCCGAACTGTACGCAACCACGCACCCAGCTCAGGAGGATCGAGCCCGATCCCGGCCTCAGGATCGGTTGCCAAGTGCTCGGGATCTGCCCCACTTTGTCTGTTGCAATTGGCGCCCCGTCCAATCCAGCAACATCGCAGATAACGGGCTAACGAAACTGGCGAGAAAATCTTTGGAACTTGCGCGTGACCGGAGTCCCTTCCAAACAGGGGCCGACCGAACGTGCTGTTCGTTCAAATTTCGATCGGACTCATCCCAGACCGCTTCTTGCGCGACGGCGACTCCGCTCCCGGCCGTGCGGTGCTGGGCCGCGTTCATCCTCTCGCCTCACGCGAGGTCAGTCGTGCGATTCTTCGCCCCGGTGAGTACGCTGTCTCGGGGTTTCCCGCGATCTGCCGCACAATTCGGAATTGAGGTCACGTAGGCGCACAGGCCAGCAGGCTGGCTTTCAATCGGTAAATTTTGAAAGTTTAAAAACGCGCCTTCCCAAATGCTCCAGTGCAACTCGTTCTTCACGGTTGGCACGTCGGCGGTGGTTTTCAAGCCCACGCAAACGCAATCCATCAGCTCCTCGCATCGCCGCGTCTCTCAGCAAGCACCTCGCTGATTGACGATCATGTCATTTCAGGCCCTGGCCCCCCCCCCCCGGGTCGGTCTTCGGGCGTCCCGTCATCCTGCTGCGGTACGGGAACAGTCTCTCAAGCCATCGCCGGGCGACTTCCTCATCGCTCCAACTGGCAACCCACATCGGCTACGTATTCATCAGAACCAAAATGCAAATGTGGTTTACTTAGCACAGTATATGGTCAGGCAGTCGATGGCGAAGATTAATGCCAGAAACTCCAGGCGACTGCGTAATCCATCCCTCTGCAATGCTCATTAAGACTGCCCCGAATGTGGATCTCCCCGCAAAGCGCAGGCCCGACGACGCATCGCTACCAAATGAAAAACCTGCACCGAGTTGGGGTCGTAAAATTTCGCCATCTTTGGCTTTCGTGGCATTGATCGCCCCCTTCATGGGGGTGAATGCTGAGCTGAGTTTTCATCAAGTAAGCACCACCGATACGCCGCCCGCCTCGCCAAATAGGTGGGTGGCCCCCAACTTTCTTGGCCCCAACTTTCTTCGGTGGGGCCCCAACTTTCTTCATTTCAACCGGCTTCGTCGGCGGCGGACCCGAGCCAACGGCCAAATCCTCGGCGACACAATCTCGTCCATGCCCGCGCTCTGCCGGTGCCTGCAGTCCGATACCTTCCAAACATGACCGTCGGACGACATGCTTCGATCGTCGGCCAATTGGGGGATTGGACGTCGTGGGCAATGATCCCCGTCCGTCGCGCAAGTCGCCGAACTTGGCGCAACGGAGCGATCATCGCTCCGCCGAGGCAACTAGCGCGACGCTGCCTCCTCCTTCGCCGCCATGGATGCCGAGGCCGTTCCGCTGTGGACCGCAACCAATGTGGGGCAAAAAGATCGTCGCCAAAGCCCTGACGAAGTGCTGGGCCGGTGCGAATGGGTCAAGTGGCAACAGTCACCGGCACGGGTTGCTTCGTTGCGGGAACCAGGTCTGGGTCTCAGACCGAAGCTGACAGTATTATCTGTTCCCCTCACCTTGTCGCGTTCGGGAGAGAGGGGTTTCGGAGGGGGAAGGCTTCCATCCGCCACCGCGATCCTAGAATCACCCAACGATTACCAAAATCGCGAATCGATTCCGTTCACGATCGGTTCCCGTCTTGCAAGGCAAAAAACCCACAAACCTTGGGAAACGACGACTCGCTGCCCGAGCCCGTGCAAGCCCGACTGTCCTCGTCACGTTTCTCGATGACACGAGAAGACCGGATCAGGTAGATCGAGTCGAAATGATCCGCCCCGAACGAGTTTCTGGCACCAGCAGGGAGCCGTCCCTGGTGCCCAAGTTCTTCAATGGATTCCCCTGAACTCGAAGTCTCCCACCCACGCCACTGTTCGCAGTCCTCGTGCCCGCCAATCGCTGAAGGCCAGGCGGCAACGTCGTCAACGGGCCAGGATGCGTCACGTCGACGCAACGGACTTGTTGACGTTTGAATTAGAAACCGGTGGAATCATCACCGGCAACCACGCACCCAATTTGTCTGTTGAAGAAAAGAGACTGGGTTGAACTTGGAGATCTAGAAATTGGGCGAACTTTGTCTACCGACGATGGGCAGTCGAAGTGTCTCGGTTGACTATCGCCCGAACCGCCGAGACCGTCGTACAATGTCCGAGGTCGAACGGACACCACAACTAACCAAAATTTTGGTGATGCGGGGGTTTGGTGCATAATGCCTGCTGCGCAATACAACTCTCCGTAAGTGCAAGAAATGCTGCGAGGCGTGTGCAGGCAAAGATACGCATTTTTAAATGTATGAAACAAAAATCCTGACGGTAAGGCCTGCTGGCGCTAGACTGAACTTGAATTTCACTACTTACGGCCGGCTGCACTCGTTCGCACAAAAGACTGGGAAATTGAGATGTGGTAAATCGGCAGCAAGGGAAAGAGACAAGCATTCCTTCCAAAATTATTGAACATGCTCGAAGCTATGAACATGTAGGAAAGAACTCAAAGATGTTAAACGACGCAGAACGGCATCTCATACGTTGCCGCAACAACGACAGGGCGCGAGATACTCTGCCCTGGAAGCTACAAGAACCATTTGCACAACTTCGTCAAAAGCAGGCCGTGGTATACCCTTCGTTAACGCCGCTCAAGTAGGGGGAGATAATGTCACGCAACCAAGATATCAAGCATACTTAATTGATATTGAGAACAACACGAAAAATCTTCGGAAAAATCCCCTGTTTAAGCAGCTTCGTGCGCATTGAAGATGAAGGGATTCCCAGTCGGTGAGGTTATAACTTGCCTGGTTACGCTAGAAGAATGAAGAAGGCGTGCAGTGGTGGCCATCGTTTTGGTAAAGAACAAAAAACCGTTTTATGAATTTAAAGTTCAACTGACGAAAGAAAGCAATCACCTCACTTTGAGCGTGTTTTTCAACGCCTTGAGTCCTATTGAGACCTACATATCTGCGATCCATGTGGGCTTGGATGTCTAGATGAGTTTGTTCAAAAAAAATTGTGAGTTTTGAAACGAAGTGAAGAACACACAGACTCGTTCTAAATCCTCTCGAGCGCTTGCCAGCTTCTTGGAGGGCGTTCAGATACTTTTTCCTCCGTTAAAACTATCTCTCCGATTCCGGTCATTGTGGAAACTGATTCTTCGCCCCTGATCAACCCCTTCGATGTCGGTGATTGTGGCAGAGCAAGATCTCGACATCGCCAAGCCGAAAGTGAAACTCGGACGCCCTCCCGTCGACGCCTTCGGCCGGGCGGGCCGAGTCCCGTCGAAGCCGCCACCGCCGCAAAGCCGCCAGACGCCCTCGAAGCTGGGGCGGCGCCATGGCCGACCTCAACCGGCGTCCAAGTGATCGACGATTTCACCGGTTCGTAAAGGCGGCGGACTCCCCGAGCCAACGGCCAAATCCTCGGCGAACACCATCTCATCCATAGCCCAGCGCTCGCCGGTGTCAACCGTCGATTACCCTTTCCAAAACATGAACCGTCGACGACATGCTCGAACGCGCCAATGGGTTGGACGATCGTGGGCATGAGCCCCCGTCGTCGGCGAGGTCGCCGACCTTGGCCAACGGAAGCGATCTCGCTCGGCCGAGGCAACTACCAGACGCTGCCCTCTCCTTCGCCGAACATGAATGCCGATGCCCCGGTCCGCCGTGACCGCAACCAAGCTGGGAGCAAAAAAGATCGTCGGCTAAAAGCTGAACGGAAAGTGCTGGCCGGTGCCAATGGGTCAAGTGCAAAGCACCGGCACGGTGCTTCGTTGCGGGAACCAGGCTGGTCTTCAGCCGAAGCTGAACAGTATGATCTGTCCTCCCCTCAACCCCGTTTTCGGAGAGAGGGGTTGAGGGAGAGGGGGCTTCCATCCGCCACCGCGATCCTCGAACCACCCACGATCACCAAAACCGCGATGAGTCCGTCGCGATCGGTCTCCCGGTTGGCAAAGGCGAGAAAACCCCACAACCAATGGAATACGAAATGACGACCTCGCTGCCCCGAACCCGTGCAAAGCCGACTGGTCCACTCGTCACGTTCTCGAGATTGACGCGAGAAGACGACGATCCGAACTCGAAGTTCGAAATGATACGACCCCGCAGTTTCTGAGCAAGAGAGCCGCTCCTGGTGCCCAGTCTTTCATGGAGTTCCTGAACTTCGAAGTCTCCACGCACCGGCCAAACGCCACCGTTCGCAGTCCCAACGACCCGAGCGGCCGAGTGCGGAAGGGCAAGCGCAACGTCGTCCACCGCTCGGATCGTGGACGCCTGACGCTAGCTTCCCTTTGGTCGGATCGTCGAGCTAGAAACCGGCGAAAACGATTGCCGGCACGCCACCGCACCCAATTTGGTCGTTGAGGAAGAGGACTGGTTTTGAACCTTGGAGATCTAGAAAGTTGGCGACGTTGTCTTAACCGACATGGCCCAATGAAGTCGTTTCGGTCGACTACGCACACCCGCCGAGACAGTCCCTACAAGCGAAGTCCCAACGGCCACCACATCAAGCCAAATCGGTGATGCGGTGTGTGGTTGGTGCCATAATTCAAATACTAACCCAAAATACGCCAAAGCCCCAAAAGGGTGGATAATCTCAACACCTGGAAATTGGGAATCGGCGGCCGAAAGGACAAATAGTCGAATCATGCCTGGATCAAAGCACCGATTGTTCAAGCAAACCTTCGTAGCCGTCGTCGAAAGGCCGGATGCCACAAGTTCCTTCCGCGTTAAAGAAAGGCGGTATCGGATCGACAAAATCAAAGCGGCATCAAGATTTTTCTCGAGCCATTGGAAGTACTAACGCACGAATTGAAAGATTAGCGGGAGTGCACAAACGGCTATTGGGTAATCGACGAAGAAATGGGTGTCCTTGAATTTTTCGACCAGAGTTTGTACGTGGAGGACCTTCAACTAGGACTACGACGACAACCACATCTTTCCGATTGGAATACTTGGCTACCGACGGGCAAGTCGTGGAAAGACGGCGGCCGAATCGCGAGTCTGAATCACAGGGCCGACTTGAGTTCGATTCAGGGACGATTCGGGTTCCAAGCGACACCGACTATGATGGTTCAAAAGCGTTCCATCAAACAGCCCAAATAATCGGTTTTCGGTTCTTTGCTTTCGTTCTGTGGGTGCAATAGGCGAGGTGACCGAGGCCAGCGGATTCCCTCGAATCAAAGTTCGGGTTCGCTACGAGCCTTGTATCTGAGCCCAGGAAGTCACAATACTCACGATGACTTATCTTCGGAGGTTGGCGCCGGTGGTAGGAGAATGTGTAAAGCGACCAAATCAGACCAGCGACCGTTAAGTGGAGAACCCGCCAATCATCGAGGCCGCCAAACGCTCTGCATACGAACGGCGCACAACAAGGAAAGGCGCAATTCAGGAGTCACCTCGATGAGATACTCTAGTTGAAGGAGCGTGGGCAGACTGGTACAAAACCGCGGTTCAATAGGAATGGAGGCTTATTGGCAAGGTCAAGCGTGACAAGAAAGCCGTTGACACCGACGGTCCGAAAAAGTCAGTAGACGTTCGGGTTTAGTCGAGAAAAGGGCATCCAATGGCTCCCAATCGAACAAGAAACACGTGAACATCATGAATTCGATAGAAAAGATTTTGACACAGGTTCCATGAATCCTTCGACAATCGACCCAACGGAGCGCTAATGGGGTTGGGTGAAGATAGATTCAATGGAGCCCGTTAAAGCGTAATTGCGAGAACAGCAAAGTAGTAACAACACGGACTTCAACTACTCATAATTGGCACTGCTTCGACATTGAATCGAATCGAATACGATGAGCATGACGTCGTCGTACATTCAAAACGAGCTTGGTGGCAGATTGCATATTCTCTACATGTCCAAACCGCGATATTCAAAAATCGGAGAAGTTGGAAAGGTCTCCAGGAGAGAATGCGATGAGCTTTATTGTCGTCGTTGCAAACTTGGAGGGAGTTGCGCGCATCAGCAAGGTCTTAAAGAAGAGAATCAGTGTGCCCGAACAACGATATTGTTGTGGCACGGCGTGGTCGCTGGAGTTGGAAGCGACGCTTTGCACGACGCTGGCAAGTGGGGCCTATTCGAGTGATTTTGAATAGCCGATTCGTGGCGAAAACTTCGGTTGATGTCCCAACTTGAACCCGACGGCCAAAACGACTCACAACCCGAACGTACTTGCAAGCCGTCGGAACCAACAACGCTCGCTGACGTCGCCCGCGCGTCTTCGGCGGGCAGGATGCCGCCATCTCTTTCGGCTGGATGCCGACCAGCCAACGTACTGTGCAATCTTGAGCGCAACCGGCGAAGCGACCAAGCGACGACAGGATGTCGTCGGCAATCTTCGGCAGGAAGCCGCGAGCATGGGGTTAGAGCGCAGAGGAAGGCTTCGCCGGGGTCAGGCTCGGGTTCGGGTTGAATCAATCACGAAACCCGAAACCCGAGCCTGACCCCACGCGAGCCCGCTCTTTTTTTACGCTTGAAAAGAAATCGTCTCCGCTCAACCCCTAATAGTCTCCTCCACAATGCAAAGTGCGCCTCTCGCTGTTCCGTCTGCTTCAGTCATCAAATCAAGTGCGGGACAAGCGTTGCGTTCAGTTAACTGGAACGTCAACAAACGTCTTTCAAGTTCCAAAATTCCGCAACGCATTTCAGAAAGGGGGGGGGGGACGATCCCGCCAATCAGGATCGCAAGCAAGACAAACGTAGAACGGAATATACTTCAATTTCTTGTTACTCACAAATCGCAATTTGAACCGGCCTTTACGGACTCGACAATTCACAGTCAGTATGATGGCCAATTGCAATAAGTTTTCGATCATTGTCCGTTTGCACTTGGGGCAACAGTTGTTTCGTTACGTCAAGCAATTCCGATGCAACCCTTTCAAGTGCATCTACGATTGATTGAAAAGCATCAATTCTGCGTCTCAAACGCTCCATCAAGTGCCTCTCTAGACGCCCAGTAGCTGGCATTCTTGCAATGCGTCGTGCCGTTCAAGCGCGAGCGCCCAGGCGTTCCACGCGTCGAGCGAACCCAGAAAGAGACCGTTCGTGCATCGTTCCAAGTTTTCTGGTAGCTCTCCTGCGATTCGTTCTCATCTCAAACCACGGCACCTGATGCAGGGCCGCGCACAGAGAACCGCCCGTTTGCAATCAAAAAAGATAGTAATGGGGACTACTGCGTTTTCATCAACAGGAATTGGATCTACAGGGGCCCACCCGCCTACTCCTTCCAGGGTTCCAGCCATTGGGTGACACGGCACTCCAGGCCCTACGAGCCCAGATGATCGGTCCAGACGAGAAGGCGATAGAAGGCCAACATAAACTCATAAACATTCCATTTGCTCCCCACAAACCCGATCGGATCACGAGACACAAATCGACCGGCTATCGAGTCGTACAGTGCGAGCACGGTAGTGATAACAGACCAAGTTCCGATCAAACTCACGACCCGTGTACGTGTACCGGTTTGTTTCTAGCAATTGTCGTCAGTGTGTCCGCTGGCACATCGGTGATCGTAGGTGTTCATGTACATGCCGAATAGGCGTAGCGTTCGCGATCGAGCCGCCACGCCGTTGGCATCGAGATGAACGCTGACTGTTGAGCCGCGATGTAGTGACGAAAGCAGCCCCGCCGGTTCCGGCACCCCATGACCGTCGTCGATGTAGCTGGCGTAGACGTGTGTAACGTTGGGCTGGCATGCGTGCGGGTGCCGGAGGTGTAGTCAGCGATCGTTTTGTTGCCGGGATACTGGACATACGAACACGGTGACGCAGTGGTGCCATCGGCACGTCCGACTCGGACGCCCCAGGGCGTCCCATGTGGTAGTGAACGTCAAGCCACGGCGTCGTTGTCGGTGCTCCGCTGAGATCAGCTTGTTCTCAAAATCCACTGAAAGAGAGAGGGGGAGATTGCGGAGAGGGGAGACCACGGATACTGCGGGTTGAGGTTTGGGTTGCCCCTGGCGTCGTGCGTGATCGTCTTGGCCTTGCGCGGTGAGCAGTACGTGCGTCCGGGCCGTGGGGTGCGGGACTGGGTCCGCTCGCGTTTCTCGGTCACACTATTATCCAAATCGCCGACGATAGTTGGACAAATTCCAGGCTTGGTCCAGGTTATTGTCGTCGCGATTTCCAGCGCGAACGAGGTCGATCCTCGTCGTCGTAAGCCGCTGGTGGCCCGACATCGAACCCGTAACCGGCTTCAATCTGCCTGTGATCCCCGCTTACGTTTGGTTTTTTTTGTTCGGTCTCAAATTGTAGCTGAGATTGTCGATCGGGGCGCGGTGAAAATTGAATGCTCGCGACCGTGTTGTCGTTTATTGGACACTCGTGGTTCGCTGACGACCGTTATGGTATGTGTTAACTTAGCCACGCCTTCACGAGCATCCAATGGCTCACCAACGACCTCGCGGACCGCAAATCCGGAATTGCTCCGAAAGAAAGCCTGAAAGACCGGGGCACGCCGCGATTGGTGCAAGTGGAACCAGCGGACCGGTTCGTCGCGTGTGGGTTTCTGGACTGACGGGCCGAGGAACTCGATCGATTGCCGTCGAAAGTTGTGCAGAGCCAGAGCCGAAAAGGGTGCACTGCACCATCGAACATCACTGGACCCACGAAGGAAAAGACCGAGAAGTAGCGTAGGAAAGCTAACGCCGCCAACATTACTCGACGCGCCATCAATATCCGACTTCAATCCAACGAGAGTTTCGACGCATGCCCAGCACGCTTTTCAAAATCTCCTGTGCACTCGTCTTCACGGTGGCACGTCGGACAATGTTTTCAGCCACGCAAACGCATGCCACGCTCCTCACATCGCTCAAGCCGACGCGTCTCTCCAGCAAGCACTCGGGCTGATTGACGATCATGTGATTTCAGGCTGCGTCGGCTCTTCGGGCGTCCCGTCGCCTTCTTGCGGTACGGGAACAGCCTCAGCGCCATCGCCGGGCGACTTCCCTATCGCTCCATCTGGCAACCACATCGCTACGTGTTTCTCAGAACCAAATGCATGTGGGGTTACTTTAGCATAAGGGGGGGCAGTATAGGTCAGGCGCAGTCGATAGCGAAGATTGATGCCAGGAACTCCAGGGGACTGCGAATCCAGCCTCTGCGAATGCTCATTGAGACCTGCCCCGAATCGTGGATCTTCCCCGTCAAAGCAGGCCCGGATCCGCCACGCCCAGCGCTGGACAAATGAAAAAACCTGCACCGAGTCGGGGTTCGGTACTTCGCATCTTTGGCTTTCGTGCATTATCGCCTCCTTCATGGGGGGTTAACTGATGCAGTTTTCGTCAAAATAGCACATTCGCCGCCGCTTCGCCAAAAGAATGGAAGTGGCCCCAACCTCTCGCGAATAAGAAACCAGTGTGAGGCTTACTGAGCTTCGGATATCTACCAGGGTGGGCGAGACTGAACCACTGCCATGCTGACCGAGAAGTGCCGGCGGCAACAAATTCATTGGACTTGATCCCAAAACACTCCCTATCGGGGTAGTGCCGCTATCGTCTGCGCGCTCGTAATTTCTAAGTTTTGACCATGAGAGTGCTTTTCTTCGCCTACGGTTGTGTGTTCCATGCTGCGGCGGCCGTCCAACATGTAGTGCCGAACGGCCTTAAACACGCGGCATTCAAGGCCTGCCCATTTGATCGCCTTTCACCTATCCTGCGGGTCGTCTGTTATTTGCAGGACGCGTTTTGAATCCCGAATCCCGAGCCGAGCCCCACGCGTAGCGTTTCCCGTTTTGGATTTCTCGAGGAAGAACTTATCCAATACCATCGCCAAGAGCAATCACTCCACTGCCTTAAGTGTTTCTTCTGTAAACCCTAACAGGGTGCGTATAGTAGAGCGAACTCCGCCAAGTGGCATTATATATTAGGGCGGAAGTCGATCAAGATCAAATCATTAGAACCGAACGGAAGATTGGTTTCGCCTTTCTGCAATTTCGCTTCATCTCCCAGGCTTCTTCCAATACAAAGGTGGCCACTCTTGAATCCCGCCCGAATTCATGAGTTTCCCCAAGTGCAGCGTCCAAGACATCCCAAATCAGCTCGACTTCAGGTGCAGATTGGCGCATTAAAAAAGTGGTCCTCTCGCCATTTTGCCCAGCAGGCTTCTGGATAGTTTACGCGAAGAGATAAGAGGTTTCGGCTTGATGTGATATCATTTCTTCCACTGATCAATTCTCAATCGGCATATTTAGTTGGGCAGGTCCATGCAAATGACATTGCTTAGTTTCCAGAATAATCATGAAACTATTTACCGGAAGAAACTAAAATCGCCCTGGCAATGGAAAACGGGGGGTTTGCGGCACGTTTGCCCCCCGTCTTGACATGCCAATTGCTGCAAGGGGTACCGCATGGCATCACTTGAGAGTGTTTGCGAAAATCTCGCATCTCGTAAGGAATCAGTAGGAATGGGGTGTCGAGCGACCGGC
>Ga0163217_1085010_pt1 | contig 17075 bp, 11 predicted proteins | sample SynspAceP_FD_185933 | JGI IMG/M metagenome (GOLD analysis project Ga0163217, IMG submission 185933) | Saline lake microbial communities from Ace Lake in Antarctica - Synechococcus sp. Ace-P (PacBio error correction) | ecosystem: Environmental > Aquatic > Non-marine Saline and Alkaline > Saline ...
AGAGAGAGATGGGAAACAAGGCCCAATGTAGTTTTGCGGGGGAAATTTTCCCACAATTCCCTTATATATGGGAGTTTGGAAGAGATTCTGGGAATTTAAAGGTTTTCGACCATTTTTTAAAAATCCCCAAAGGGCCTTCCGATCAAGACCCAATTTGCCCTTCGATGAGGATTTCTGGAGTCCGATGCAATGAAAAAATATAAATTGCGACCCAATAGAAAAATGTTAAGCCACGAACCCATGCCTTTCCAAGACGCCTTGGGATAAACTCATTCCAATTTAAAACTTTGTGGGCAGATGTAAGACAAATGTTAGATCCGCTCAGACCAAAGGGATAAGAAGTTAGAAACTTTGTGATTTGTGTAATTTAACCGCGAAAAAGGACGCCATGGTTTCGGCTAAGGGACACAAAAGAAATAAATTATGGTTTTTAAAAAGGTTCAAGTCTTTAGACTTGGACATTTGTTACCCGATTTGGAGGCAACTTTGCCTTGCGACCTTCAGTTTGGTGAAAGCACTTAGTTAGCAATCGGTCCTTTAAAGTTTGAAAGTTTGAGACCCTAAGTTTCTAAATTAAATTATAGACCCTCTGGCAGGGTTTTAAAATTTTTTTTTGAATCAAGTTAAGTGTTTTATTTTGAGTATTAATCTTTTTTCGAAATCCGTCGCATGAAAAAATTTCATATCAACCTTCTTATTTCGGCTTGTCGCGTACTGCATCATCAGTTTGCCTTGCCTAAAATAAGCCTCCAGTGAGAAGCAGAATCGCTGGCTTCCAGCGTACCCTTCCAGAATTTTGTTTTGGAAGCGATAGTAAAATGGAAAAATCGAGCCTCTAATTCAATCAATTGGCCAGGAAAACAAAACCCTACAATTTTCATTTAAACTTCAGCTCGATTGTCCCATCTTTGTCAAGATGAATCTTGTGCGGATTTCAAAAAAGAATAAATGAAATTTTAAAGACTATAATATTGATCTGACGAACCGTACAGCCGGGTAGACGAGAATGATTGGGTTTCGTGAACAGTCCTAGGAATTTAAAGATAAATTATATTGATACGTCATTTTTTGCTTGATTCTGAAATGGAAGTAAGCAAGTTTTTCTATCAAATAAGAAGTGTCCCCTTCTTATTTATTGTGTACAATGGCGGATAAGAGAGAGAGAGGGTAAGCGGAATATGTGGGAAATTACTAGAGATTGAAATCTTCTACTGAACAATTTGAGTCAAGGGAGAAATAAATCTCACAGTTTTTAAGAAGGGTAAAAAAAACTGCTTTTTAGAAAGGATTAATCTGTTTTCTAAAGCCTGATGCAATTTTCGGCCAACTGAAGGAAAAAACTTTTTCCCTTACTTTTGACTGACCAAAAATCTCAATGTCCCAGAAGTAAGTCCAGCTCACAAAAAATTTACGGTTCTCAAACAAGCACTCGACTGAAGTAATCTTTTTTTCAGTTAACTCCGGGGCGGATTTTGGGATTTTTGGAACCCAAATGGGGCTGGGAAATCCACCGCCATGAAATTTCTGCGGCTATTTAGCACAGATGGAGGAGCAGTTTTCAGTTTTAGGTAAAAATGCTTAAAGACTGCTCCGAAGCAAGTCATCCCCTTATCGGTTACCTTGCCCGAAGCATAATCCGCTTTACTGGATATTATGTCATGGAATTTTTAGAGTTTCAGGAGAAATTATGGATTGTCAGGAAATAAGCTGAGGCATCGCCGTACTCGAGATGCCCCAGTAAAACTGGACTGGGAACTTGAGCAGCACAAAAAAAATCTGTTCACAGCTAATCCCGAAGAGGAAATCGACAGCGGGTAGGTCTTGCAAGAGCCTGATTACGACCCACAAGTCATCATTTGGAATGAACCCACCACGTGGACCTTGACCCGAATCAATTAGTAGAACATCAGAGCGCTGATCAAAGAAGTCGTCTGCTCATAAACGTTGATTCCTTTCCAACCCACATTCATGCAGGAGTCGAGGCCATCTGTGTGACGGTCGTCATTAAATCAATAAGGGGAAGATTTTGGCAGCAGACTCGCTGGAAAATCTTAAGTCTTCCACTTCTTGAAATTCATTGAATCTCTAGAAACGCGAGGAGGAGATGGATCTACGATGGTTCACTCAGTTTGATTCGACTAAAATTTAGAACTAAGGAAATCGAAGTCATTATTTCGCTTCCAATGCTGGTGAAGCCGCGCAGGAAAATCATGCAATTGATTCAGCAGCGAAAATTGAATCTGATTCAGTTTGAAATCAAGCAAGAAAAATTTAGAACAAATTGTTCAGGGAAATCAAGCGTGAAAGTCTGTTTTGGAAAGAAATCAACGCGTTTTTTTGGAAGCCTTTATAGGCTATCTAGTTTTGGCGCTGTTCCTGGTCGCTCTGGGATTGATCGTTTGGGTTTTTTTCCAGAAAGCAGCGTGCTTTTCCTATGGTTTTGCAGTTTGGAAAGTCCTTTTTAGCTATACCCTTATGTATTTACATTTTTGATTTCCCGCGCTTTCTAATGCGAATTCTAGCCTGAGGAGCCGCAAAAACAGGTACTGGAGCTACTTCGGACTTCACCACTTTCGATTTTTCAAGATCGTTTAGCAAAATCTTTCCTTATTGGCCTTTGGTTTTTGTGGCATTTTACCCACGCTTATCTATTATTCAGTGTAGTTCAATTAAGAGATCCAGTGGTAATTTGGATCAGGAGGCCGGGGCCTTCCTTTGGGAGCTGGATTGGTTTGATATGATCGGGCAGTTTTTGCAGCAGTTTGGGATTTTTCCAGCTCGTTGACCTCATTCAGCATGTATTACTTTTGTACTTGGAGTGTTTTATGCTTTGTGCTCTACTTTGGCCTTTTCCGCAGCGGCCGGAAACCTTCAAGCGGGCATTTTGGGCCTATTGGTTGGCACAGAGCTAAGCTTAAAGCTATCATTACAATCAGTTTGAGTAGAGGTGATTGATCAGAGACTCTTCTTTCTATTTGGTATGAACTTGGTTGTTTTTAGGTGGAACTAAATCGTTTTGCGAAGCAAATGAAAGATCATTTTTCATATCGCCAAAGCCATGGTTATTCCTTTTTGGAGGATTTTGGGCTTTGTACTGCTCGCACAGCTTGTCCCGTTTTCGAAATTGATCTCACAGAAGAAAAAACGTTTTTCAATTCATCCCGGACAGAAAAAGCCTAGCCAAAATTACAGAGCACTGCATGTGGGAATTCTTCTCGTAGGTGAAAATCTGCCTGGAGGAATGCGCAGACTTCAAAAATCTATCGAAGAGACGGGTGCGAACCTCTATGCCTACATCCCGAGCCCATCAAACTTTCTCCTATTTCGATCCATTAAAAGTAGATCAAAAGGAGCAAGAGAATTTCATTCTGAGCTTGGTGGATTAGGAATCAATACCAACCAATCTATTTTGTAAATCAAAATTTCCGGACAGCAAGCCTCAGCTTATTTTCCCTGGATTTTTGGTGAGCGATTCTGAAATTTGAGACTGGCGCATTAGTGCTCAAAGGAGAGCGAGGCATGTCGCCGGAGCAAATTTTGATCGTCATCGAGAATTTAGAGTTTTGAACTTAGTAAAGCGATTCAGAAATTATCGCTCCAAGCTCCTCGACTATTGCGATGCCTGATCGTCCATGGGGAAAATGCGCAGGATGAGGTTTGGAATCGTAAGAGGCGCTGAGATGGGGAAATTTGAGTCTTCAAAGCTACCGTTGGCTCAAGCGAAGAAAACTGCTGATCTAGCACTTTTCAAAAACGATTTTTATTCAATCTCTCAAGAGCAATTCTCGGATCGGAGAATTTGCTGCTGGAATCAAATATGTCCTGAATGGGGGAAATCTAGTGGTGTTGATGAATGGAGTTGCGGTTTTCGGAGGAGGCGCTTTTAGTGAATACATTAGGAATGCCAATTTTTGAAACAGGGCTCGAAAATCTGCTTTTTCGCTATGGAGTTTCGGGTGAATTAACGATCTCATTCCAAGATTTTAATTTCGGCATTCCTACGCATGGCTGGTAATTTGAAATCAGGAGCAAATGCGACTATGCCTTGGTTGTAATTAATTTCCAAGCGCAGGTGATGCAAAATCATCCCATCACCAAAAGGGTTGGATGTAATTGAGTTTTAGGTTTGGCGAGGCAGTATCGCACGGTGAAGGCAGAAGGAGTGAAAAAAACTCTCTGATCTTCTACCTCTGATTATTCCGGAATTCTTCCTGCCCCCACTTACAAATTGTCACTTGATGAGATTGCTATTGAGCCAGATCCAAAAGGCCTTTGAGCTGAAAAATCTTTCTTTAGGATATCTTTTGGAAGGGGAGTTCCACTTCAGTATTCAAGAATCGAATTGCTCCAGAAGAAGTTTTAAATAAAGCTGAATTTTAAAGAAAGTGGTCAAGGCAAAGTGGTGGGTTTTTGGTGAGGGGAGTTGTTTCAAACCAATTGAGCTTTCAGGATGGCATCTCCGCTACGCTCGGCGAGGATCAACTCAGCCAAACCACTTTTGCCAATAAAGTCTTTGCTCATAATGCTGGTAAACTATCTGGCAGCCCGAAGGAATCATCGCGACTCACGTACTGCGAATCATAAAAAATAAGACCTGTTGAGTAAGTCAAAGTGTCCGGAAGAAAAAACCTTTTTGGCAATTAATCAATGTGGCTTTGCAAGTACATTGGTTCCTTTTGGAATCGGCAGTATGGTCTGGGTGATTCCGGAGAAATGCTTTATGGCAGGAGGAGTTGATTGACTTTAAAAGTAAAAATCTGCAGGCTTTTTTAACCTACAGATTTAAACTTTTGGCAAAGAAAGTTGCAAAGATTGAAAAATCGTTCAAGCAATTTCAGGTAACAGCGGTCGAATAAGATTTTATTTATAAACATTTACCCCCATTTCAAAAGTTAAAATTAAATTAAGCCTTAGATATGAAATTCTTGTTCCTCTTCTGCGTTTACTGACCAGCAGCTTTCGGCCATCAACGGTAGTTTACGACTAACCCAGTGGTGGCCAATTTGGAAACTTCTTTTTTGGACTAAGGGACACGCCCTTTTTGAAACCATCACCGCTTCTGATTTGCAGAACCTCTAATGATGACTGGAAATCACGGTAGAGGCCAGAAGATTGGGAATATTGCGCGTGCCCGCTCGAATACTTATTGAGACCTGAAAGAATCTTCCCTGAGCAGCCGGTGAACTTTCATATCGATCATTGACACTTATGCTGTTGAAATTAGTGTCTGACAAATATGGTCGATATAGGACCTAGCTGGGCGAAGAATGCGAAGATTTTCCTAAAATACCGACAGTAACCAATGCTACATGACAGTGGATTATGTTCTCACCGAAGGTGCTAGCAAGTGCTTTTCCAATACAATTTTGCCAAATGGGGAGTTCTGAATGAATTTGAGACTGCCGATGACGGGTGTCTACAATCATTTGAAGTGCGACTAATAACAACTTTCGTAGCCGACAGATGGACACCGATTTGTAAGATAATCGAAGAGTGGAATATCGCTTCCAGGTGAACCAACTAGCTTGATTATTCCTCGAAAGGCATGAATCTCTTAAAGTCAACTTTGCCTTCTGAGAATGTGCCAGTAACGGTTGAGTTCATCAGTCAAGATGCCTACTCAAGTTCAAATAATATCAAAATGATCTGTCGTTGAATCGGACGAGCGATTCCCCTGATTACGAAAAAATGTAATCCCTACTGAAGAATCCTAATCGATGAATTATCGATCGTCAGGAGTTGTTGAGCTCACTTCGTCGGAATCGCCATTTTATGCGAATAAGACTACCATCAAGTGCGCTTGAAATTGACCGGATCTGAATTGATGATTTCTGCTGAAAGATTGATTTCTTCCACATGAGGCGACGAAAGACTTTCCTTGTGATCACGATGAGAAGATTCGAAATCGGAATTCAACGCAAGTTTTTGGTAGAAATGCTGAATACCTTCCTGCAAAAGAAGTTAAGCTTGAGATTCTCGGCAAACCCGGAATCCGTGCAGGGTTGATTATTGTCCTGTTGAGCAAGATGAAAAATGAGATATCTTGATGCTGGTGATGCCAAGTGATGCTTATAATTTACGTATACACCACTAACAATCAGCAAAAAGCCCGGAGGATTTCTTCGCTTTTTGTGTTTTCTAACCTTTGAGGTTTCTAAACCTCGAAGGTTACTAGCCCTAGTTGTTTTTTCTTCTTCGCGTCGCTCAATGATTTCCAAATACAAACCTTCCACTCGCTTCCGAGCCAAAGGGGTCTGACGGAGAAAATTTCAAACTGGAATTGAATCGAGGGATTAATGTGTGAAGCATTTGATCGTGATTCGCTCTCCAAGTTCCTGCAGCATGAAAATTCCACTAAATGCTGAAGAATATGATCGCCTGATGCCATGAAGAGGATTGTTGGGTTGAAGGTTGGTGCTACTGGATTTTTCAGCCATTGTTTTTTTAATTACACGCTTAAGATAGTCTGTCCTTCTTTAATCGTTTTCCATTACTTGAATACCCTTCAAACTTCATCGGCTCCGATCTTTAATGATTTTGAATCTAAAATCACTAAGTCTGCAACCTTTCCGGTACTAAACTTCCCTTTTTCGATCTTCTCAACAAATGCTGGTAGCACCGCCAAATAGTAATCGACTTTAGAGCTTCATAAGGAGTCAGTTCCGCTCATCTTCACCAATATAGCTTCCGCTTCGAGAGACTTCGGTTTACTGTGGTCCAAAGAATCATCAATCAGATTGGAAATGCAACTGCGCATCGTATGGGATGTCACTTTCATGTCCTCTATCAATGCTGAGCGGAAGGGAATTTTATTTCCTTTTCCTCGCCTATATCTGCTGGTGCAATCGCCCAATAAAAGGTGTGGCAATTGGAAATAAGGAGGCGAATGATTGTCCGCATTTCTGCCAAGACTATCAATTGAATCCATTCGGACAATGCCCGTGGATTAAGGACGTTCTCCGGCTCATTTCCATATTGGTTGATGGCAGGGCGCATTGCCTCGTATAGTTGATCCATCGCCGCATCTCCATTGCGTGGGGTGAGGAGTTGCCAGTTTATTTTCAAAGCTAAAGCAACGATACGCTTGACCTCGTTATCATACTGCAATGGCAGATAACCTAAGTACCTTCTTTTTGCCCATGCGGTGGGAATAAGGTAGGGTTCAGTTCTCCATGCCTGCCGGCCTTGGGTGAACCATCCCAAGGTCATCTTTAAACCTTCCGAATAACGTAGCGGTTGCTCGTAATCTCTCCGAATTCCATTTCGAATCCATGTACTGAGGGAATGAATAATCGATATAGAAACGACATCTAAATAAAATTTATCCTGCTCAGCAATAGCATCGCCTCAGCTCATGGTTGGTCCATGGCTCGATCCTTCTTGTGCTGTGGTATAGCCGTAGCTAGCAGCCAATTCCTGAGATTTAATCTAAGTAGTAAAATGCCAGTTCTGGATCTAGAGGGGCCGATAATGGAAAGAAAAGTGGGATGGCTGCCAGTTCTTCAAGCACTCCGTTTTTTTTTTTTTTCTTTTGGGCTCGTCGAGCCCTTTATTCTTCGAATGAATCCACCGGAGGATCGACAGATGCTGAAGTGACCTTACTCATTTCCAACCCTTTGGAATTCATCCACTGCAAAGTGGCTTGAGATAGAATGATTACCAAAAAAAAAAAAAAAATCGGAAATTTTCGGGAAACTTTGATCTAAATCTTCCTTGGTAGGAAAGGCCGATTTTTCAGCCAAAATCGCATCGTTCGAATCCTAATCCCACGATCCAACTGGTTTTATCAGTTTTCGCATTTTTCTCAATGCCCAGAACTTCAGCTCAGCGATAAGTTTCTGGAATGGAGTTTACAAATCTTCCATCTGGGGACGCACAAAGATTTGCAGTGATGGCCTGTGCCGCCAAAGCCTCCAAGTGGGCCCGTCCATCTATAAAACTGGAACCAAAATTTTTGCCATTCAGATTCTTCATCACATGTCCTTTCTGCGACTTTCATGCGCTTCATCCATGGAACCGACAAATATCAATTGCCCCTCTTTTTTTCCACCAAAGCTCAGCATAAGTAGGCTATCTCCTTCCATAGTGATGAATCTCCACCAAAGTACACAATGGTGGCAACTGGTCCACTTTCTTCTTTGGCCTACAGAAAAAGTGAAAATCAAAAGGTAAAAGTAATCGAGGGCGGTGAAAGCGTTTTTCATAAGCATTTTTTTGCCCAAAATAATATTTTTTAATAATATGAATTATATGGAACCTCCAATTAATCCTATAAAAGATCGCAGATTAAATTTAGACCTCGATGGGAGCGTTTTAACTTGAAAATAACCTATTGTGCCACTGAGACATTCCAGTACAGTACAGCATCGGCCTTCATCTCTTTTTCAATATTTTCTTCCAACTCATCAAAGTATGAATTCCTTCTATATTGGCTTTGATGATCAGTTCACAAGTGCCATTCCATCTGAATCCGTTGGCGTGCCTTGATAGATTGTGTGTTACGACGCAGCATTTGGTTTGCCTGGTCGATGGTTGTAGCATTTCGATCTGCGCTAAAGGGATGCAAACGTTTTGGATCGCTTGGATGATTCATAACTAGCGGCTGGATGATCATCGCAAAGACTTCAAGATACTTTCGGTCATTCAAGATTTGGATACAGAGATAATCCTTTTTCCGGATTTCGCATGGCGAGGGCTTTGGTCTTACTGAAATCACCCCATTTCTGAGAATCATTTAATCTCTGTAGCCTCACGCGATCGGCACTAGTTGCATCACGTCCGAACCATATTTGTGTCTGTATAAACCCTTCCTTTTTCCTATGACTTATGCCATGCCGGTCAAACTCGACGTTGTTGATGGAAAGGAATCACATCCGCGGATGAATACGTAGCTGACCTCCAGAAAGCCATTTGGCAATACTTTGGAGACGATCAAACCCCCTTGGTGGCTTGCGACTGTTTTAGTAGCTTGGTTAACAGTTTTCGGAATTTTTTTGGACTTTACCTCCGATGTCCGCAAAATGCGGTTTCATTAAGCAGCAGTAATTTTCATGATATTTTTACAAAACTCGCTGGCGTGAGAAAGCCAATGTTTTTCGGCATCGATCATCAACGGCAGTATTCAGTCCTACTACCTTCCGTCTTCGTTGATACTCCGGTCCGCCTGATTTCTGGATTGATGGCAGCATTGGTCACAAAATCGTTCTGTGGTGTAATTTCTGATCGCGGAGACGAAACTTTGTGAATCTCACCTCCGGAATATTGGGTTCTATCATACCCTCGGGTATCCAATTCGCCTTGCATTGCTCGGCCAGGGATGGACTGGTACCTTCTCTAATTCTAAGTAATCAATGTGCCTTGATTGCATTTTTTTAAAATCGCTCAAGCTCGCAACCGTCAGTTTTTGATCAAGCCACATCTGGATCTAGCTGTTTTTAGCCAGTCCTACCAACTTCGTCTTCGAAAGTGTTCTTCACTGGTGGAGCATAGAGCTGATTTGTCTACCTTGGACCGAATTTCTTACGACGCTGGGCGTTGGTCCACCAATATACGCCTTCGAGCTCTTTGTATTTCAGCGAAGAATCCAGAGCCTGACCAACCCGGGGATTTTGATAGAGGGATTCATACGGACCTGAAATATCTTCCTCGATATACCTTCTAACCTGTATTTTGGACTACACCGCTCATCATCTGGCCGGGCGATATCGGTAAGTTTTGCGTTTAGCTTTTTGTCCATAGTTGCATGGAAAAATAAGCGAAGGACAGGAGTATTGAACTTTTTTTATTTTGCCAATTACTATTGAAATGGAAGGTGGATATCGATAGATGAAGATTTCCAGCTGGGTAAGACCTTTAAAGAAAAGAAATAATGAGAAGTATTTGACCAAAGATCTTTAATAAAGACTACACATCATTGAAAAGAATTTATGACCTCCTTTCGATCAAATCCAAAGATTGCCATAACAAATCCTTGAAGACTGAGACGATTCCCTAATCCTCCGTTGCGGGGTTCTCTGATAAAATTCTACGGCCCTTGGAAGATAGCTTTATAATCTCGCCAGAGTCATCGGTATATAGAAGAGAAAAACCCGACCTCCCGCCTGATGACCGATCTGGGAGATTTTGGTTCATTGGCCAAAAAAACAAGCCTTTTGCTAGGAGAATGGCATGCTGACCCTGGAGGTGGGATCCGAACCCAATCGTTTGGTTCAAGACATTGGTATGTCTTCAAGAAGTTCAAGCCAAGGGTCTTGGTGTACATAGTCCAATGCTTCATCATAGTCTGCTGAAACGAGAAAGGGCGATTTGGGCGGTTGTTGGTTCATGGGTTAAAAATAGCAGTTATCCCCTAATTGAAAATAAAAGAAGCCACTATTCAGAGTCCGATCGCGAATTTCGTGGATATTATTCTGAAGCTGACCTAGGGATTTGCCATCCTAGGACTATCAACAATAATTGTTTTTGGCGAAACCTTATTTTCTCGGTCGATTCCAATTCTGCCAAAACAAAAAAAACTAAATCAAATCCTATACCACGGTTAAAGACCATCGGGCTAATGTTATTTGCCCGTGCTTTTGCCCAACTTCCCAATGATCGGGTACTGCTCCAGATATCGGTCTTTAAGTTCGAAATAGGGTAGTCTTAATTTTTTTAACTAAATCCAGATTCTATATCAGCTCTAATTTGCTTTTTTTTTAAAATAGTTAACTAAGTTTCACATAAAAAATTCATTTATGAAACTAGCGTACCCTCCTGAATTTTTTACGCTATTTTTAAGCTTCCGTGTCAAAAGCGATAAATCAACTGAAGAAAAAAACGCTTTTGAATTGACTTATCTGGTAAATTTATATCACTAGACCTCGATGACTCTAACAGCAATGTGAGTACGGGTTTTTGCAGTAATTTTAAGGGGGGATAAAGACAATACGCTTTTTATGCAATTGGGCACTAATTCCTTCAGATTTATGATTTGCAAGACACAAAAACTAGCCAAGGAATATTCTTTGACTTTGAAAGGCCCAAAATGGTATAGGTGATTTAATTAGCTTTTCATATCACAAAGTCATGGACATGCATGTTTTCCTATTTACGACACTCTTTCGGATGCGAGATTCTTTATGGTGGAGTTCCGACGGAGAAATTAAGAAGAGAATTGGAAACTACCAAATTCCGGAAAGGGTTAGGCTCCTTTTTTTTCCCCAACGCCTATATGCTATCTCCTCCTGTAAGATCCAAGGAGGGCTTATTAGCGGGCCCATACTCGTTTTCAGCAAACATCAGATTGGTAAACCCCAGCGCTTTCATCCTCAAAGAAATATTGGAATTGAGGTGATTTTGAATACTGGAGAATCCAAACCAATTGCTCATTTCTTTTCATCCGAATTAAACCTGGCTTCAGGACATAAAAAAAAAATGCGGACCTAAGTCGCGCTCAAGGGAAGGATAAAATCGTCTACTCCTTTTTTGGGATCATGCAGCTTTAATTACTTCTCAGCTTTGACTTCCCACTTAGTCCGATTCAAGCATCACGTAGGCTATTTAGAAAATATGTAATGCCTGTTATTTCAGTCCGATTTCGCCTTCGGAATTAATTCTGCAAATATAATCTTGCATCCTCCGCTACCGGAATCACTACTGTATGACTCCATTCCAGAAATTGTCTTACTTCGAATTTTGCGTTTCCTACTTACCGGAAGTGACAGAAGGAGGATCTAAGAAACCTCAGAACTGACATCCAGGGGCCATTTTGTACGTAATTGGTTTTTCGATGAAAATTTAAATTTGCTCACTGAAAAGCTTTTTTGAAGCGGGCACCTACCTTCCAGACAATTCTTTTCGTAGGAGAAAAGGGGCTCTATCTCTCCATCGAATTCTCCTGCAACCTCAGGAATAAGGAAGATCAGATGGTATTTGAGCTTTTTTGATTAAGGGATTAAACTTTGCTATTCCAGAATTCTGCTGTTTGTGGTCCCAATCGTTATCGGACTCTAAGAGCGGGAAACTCGAAGAGTGAAACGATTTTGAAATGATTCTTTCTCGAAAAATTAAATTTAATTTTTAAAGATCTAAATACGATAAAATTTTAAGAATCAAATTTTTTTCGATTGCTAGGTCCTGATCACTTTCAATGGATGTTATAATCCTGTCAAAACCATAAAACTAATTCTATTGTATTCCGCCACATTTTAATTCTGGTTTGTAGTAAAATTGTATTGTAATATCCGCAATTGCCACTAGTAAGAAGTAAAAGCGACTTAATGTATGGTAAATAATAGCTTACCGGTACTTCTTCGATGGCTTATCGGAAACGTCCTCGGCTGCTCGCTTGGCGGGCCTGCCTAACCAGTTAAGCAACGAAAAAGAGGTCACTGGCATCATTGCGGATCAATCATAAAAATTGCATAGCCATTTCTTGGAGTGGATAAAAAATAAAGTTTTAAGAGATGTGTAAAGCGAAATATTTCCCTTTCAAAGATTCTTTTAAGTAGGGTTTTAAAAATATGTCTGTGTCACCAAGACTAAACCTAATTTCAAAAACCTTCAAACACAAAAAAGCGGAAAGCTAGACTTCCGCTTTTCTAATATTTGGGCATTTCCCTTCTACTTCTTATAAGTTTTGGTGCTACGGGAAGTCAAATTGGAAATTTAGCTAGATTGTGGAATATAATTTGAAATCGTCTATCGGCCGAACCTCAAATCACCACATAATCAGCGTTAATTCACTGTATCCAGCTTCAAAGAATCCACGACTGCTTCTTTGGAAGCCGTGCCACCGATTCTCGTGATGGATTTGGTCACTTTGCTAAAGGCATCCGATTTTTTGGATCGAAAAGATCGCGTTCTTTTCTAAGCTCTATAGATTTGCTCTTCTGTAAAGCCGTTATCTTGCAATGGAGTATGTGGGGCTTTGACGGGAATAGTCACAGCAATTTTATCTGACTTACTACGAGGTTTACCACTTCTTTTTCCTGCCTGAGCTAAGTTTTTCTGTTGGCCAAAGCGAGGTAATCTCCAATACAGTGTCACTTTGGAATGATCAAGAATACAGATTTGGCACAAAGCCTACTGCCTTCTCAAGCCAACTAAATCTCTTGGTTTTTTTTTCTGATACTTGATCTTTATAGGTAATTCAAAATTTTCACATTGTCTTCGTGTTTGTTGGTTTATGTTGACACAAAGATGGGGATTACTCAGGGCTGCGTTAGACCATTAATTCCTGACAGTGGCAATTGTTCCCTACTTGATATTTTCTTGAATTCGTGGGTGAAGTCCCTTCATTTTTCTTGAAAAAACGACTGAAAAGCATTGAATAATCCTCAAATCCCAACTCAATAGCTGAACTCTTTGAAACCGGCTTGTCTGTATAGAACAATTAGCCTTCTAGCCTTCGAGCAAGATCCGTTCATGGATGAATGTCAAAGGAGTCTTATCACTCATCGTGGGAGAAGAGATTTGCTAAGGTTTTTGGGAGACTTATTCAAAAGCTCTGCAAATATTCCTTTACTGTATGCAGTTTCTTAAAAAATGCTTCTCTACAAAAAGTTAAATTCTTAAGCAGTCTGAATCAAAAAGAGGTGAGCAGATGGTGTTCGGACTGTTCTTATAATAACTTGTACTTAGGATTAACAGTCCGCTTGAGAACCATTTGACGCAGTCTCTAGCTGAAGTCCATCCTGAGAAATTTCACTTCCATTTTGAAAGACCTTGCCAGAGCGTTTTCAAATTTGTCTTCTTCAAGATTGCTCAAGGTGAGATGTGGCAACTGACTTTGACCAAAAAACAAAATCCCTTACATCCAACTTCGGATCGTGGTCCAAGACACAGTAAAACAAGGGCGATTAAACCGCACCATGCGTGCTTGTCCGATTTCTTCAACCACTCGCGACTTGAATGAAATTCGGTTTTAGGCCAAAGAATTTGATTTGGCCGCAAAAATTTCCGCCTTTTCCAAATCGATTAGAAAATTTGGCTCAGTTCTAAACCAGATTCGAATGTTTTGAAAAGGAGTGAGTTTGTTTTCCTCTAAAACCTCCTTATTTTTCAACTGTAAATTTCCTCAAAGCGAGACTTTGCCCTGATTCGGCCCGGTTGTAATGTCCAATTGAAAAGCTTTATCAAAAGAGGGATAATGATGAAGTTTGGTTTCAAAATAAATTTGCTTTTTAGTTAATCTCCAATAATTCAGGTCTTCGATGCACACATTCTTGGATTTATTCCTGAACTCGATCCTCAGGATTTTTAAATCTGACTAAGCTTACCCACTAGTCGGCTTTCAGAATTTGTTGTACTAGTACGATGTATGAAAGATTACAAATCTTCAAGATCGAGCTTCGAGAATTACAAATCTCGAAGAGCCTCAGATTCCGCTGTTCGGTCCCGATTGCTATCGTGGATGTAATCCTGAACCTTGATCGTAAGGATTTTTTAATCCGTAAACACAACGAAGCTCTTTAAGATGAAGATTCGAACTCTTCAGATAGAAGCTTCGAAGGATTATATCCGCGATGATTTATCGGGACTCGAAAGAGCAAGTGCCGAATAGAAATTTCCAGCTTTTCTGAACTAATCCTTCTTACTGCTTCCTTCTCCTCGAAAAGTCGCATTTGGCTGAATGAAATTCACGGCCACAATTTCCCTCCTTTTCCTCAAACTTATCTTAAATCCGTCCAAGGTCCTTGATTGAATTCGTGGTTTTCCAACTGGAAAATCTGCTCGTAATTCGGGTTGTCCCGGCCGACGAAAGGCAAAGAGCTTTCCCTCTTTGATATAAATCTTCACTTCTTGAACTCCTGCAGTAAATAGGAACCCTCGTATTCTGTCAAATCATCCGAGAGAGTTCCAGCGTTTTGGAGGTACGCTTTGAAACTCGATCGGATCTAGGGCCAGGTTCAATGCCACTTTCCTCCCGAGACATCTCCGTTGCTTGCTGTGGTGAATTGGAATGGAAATAGCCATTCCATGTTTTGTTTTCCCTTGATAGATCAAATAGAGGTTGAAAGACATCGTAATGTTTATGGGGCGAGAGAAACCCTTGAGTCAATCCCTGGTTTTGTGAACATAAAGCGTGTCATTTTCCAATTCCATTTCCAGCTTCCCAATAGCCGGGATTTTCATAGTTCGCCGATGTAGTCGATCAAGGCATGCGAAGGTTTTGGTCCCCACTCACTTTGCTGGAATCGCCTTGCGTTCATTTTCCTCCTGGTGCTTTTTGGGCCCAGCAATCGCTTGAAGACCTTCACCGACCAAATATTCAGCGAAAGTTTCAGCATTCGATCTGCACCATGTTTCGGACGATTCCCGGGACTTGCGAACCATTTTGATTGCTCAAGACTACGATTCCCAAGCTGTCTGTTGGGAAGAACGCGCCGAAGCCGAGAAGCCAATCGATATTTTCCCCCGCCAGCTCCACCCGATATGGCCTCGAAAGGAGGAGAGAAACCACCATAGCCATAGTGGCCGAAATGTGCATCTGGGTGTTCTTTGGAAGGGGTACGCGGCGGAAGCAACCATCTGTGCACTCATTGCTGCCTGGGTACATAAGCAGATGGGAGGATTTGCTCACCCTTGAACTTGCCACCATTGATCCAGTGATTAGCCAGTTGGACATCTCAGTACAGTGCTATTGATCGCACCGCAGGAGCCATGGCGGAGATGTCGTAGTAATCCATTGGTGCTGAGGCCATCCAAATCTGTAAGAATAGCCGAGCGAGGCAATCGCTGTCTTTGGGACCATATTCCTGCCGTCTTAAAATTGGCCTGCGGGTCATCCCTAGTTTTGTCAAAAAAGCTTTGACTGCGACATTTTCTTCCCAAGTTTTTTCCCACTGGATGCGCTAGGCGATCTGAAACCTTGTAGAAAAAACATCACAATTGTTTTGTAAAACCATCTGCTGCGAATCCGGTGAAAGGTTTCATGATGGGCAATACCGCCCTTTGGAAAAAAAAAAAAAAAATCAGTTCTTCATAGAATCGGTCGGACATAAACCAAGCTAAGTCATAGCGAGGCAAACCTGTCGATGAGCATCAGATCCTTGACGAGAATTTGCTCATTCATACTAGTCCTTGTTGATCGGAGTTCGGAATATACTTTCCCGTCGGGCGTCGAAGTTACTTCTCTTCGGCCGAGTAACTGCCCAGTAGCCCGAGGTGAAGGGCTTTGAAGAAGATCCGTTTGCAAAAAGTGTATTTGGAGTTACAGGAGTTTTTTTGTCCTTGATCTGTATAGCCAAAAACCTTTTAGAATAGACGATTTATCTTTCCTCGCACGATGGCAATCGGAAAGCAGGAAGCATTCCAATCGGTGCGAACCTTTCTCGCATAAAGCCCGGCATCGAGATCTTTGAATCGGGGCTCGGTTTTTTGAAGGAAAGGCAAGAAAAAACTAGTGCAAGCTTAGGAGGAGTAAAAAGTGATTTTTTCATGGATTTTATGGTCCTTTGGATCTTAAACAAATATAAAGAATTGATGCCCAATCTTGCAATTTAAGCGTTGGATTATGAAGTGATTTATTCAAGTTGAATCACAGGTTTTTTTGTTATCCACTTGGCGGCAAAGTCAAGGCTTCGAGAATAATAAATCTCGAAGAGCTAGTCTTCTGCATCTTCAGGCCCCGAATCGTGGATCGTTGGATGCAATTCTGACTTTTATCGTAGGATTTTCATCCGACTAAACGGATTTTCATAGGTTTTAAATGGACTTGGGAAGTAACTAGATATTACAAATCTTGGATCAAGCTTCGAGATTTACATCCGCGATAATATCGGGACTCGACCGAGCGCAAATCCAAGAACTATTAGAAAAAAGGGCTGGCCAATTCGGCAGCCTTTTTCATCTATCTTTCTTTTCATTGGTCAGGGTTCGTCGGATGTATTGGAGATTGACTCGGATCTCCTCGATACTTTCCCATTCGCGGCCATCTGTACCATGGCTCGATTCCCTACGTAAGCCATTGAAGCCATGTGAAAGGACGGATTTTTCATCATTCGGTGTTCCAATTGTGTTTCATTACCTCGATCACCCTAATACCATCGGCTTCCAGCGAACACCTTTTTTTGCGGCAGGCATCAGCTCAATCC
>Ga0163217_1097861_pt1 | contig 17071 bp, 23 predicted proteins | sample SynspAceP_FD_185933 | JGI IMG/M metagenome (GOLD analysis project Ga0163217, IMG submission 185933) | Saline lake microbial communities from Ace Lake in Antarctica - Synechococcus sp. Ace-P (PacBio error correction) | ecosystem: Environmental > Aquatic > Non-marine Saline and Alkaline > Saline ...
TGGATCGAGGCGCGTGACTCCGGCCATCAAGCATGGGCGGCCCCGATCCGGGTGCGATGGCATCGGCGGACGCGCGTGAAGACCGATGTGGTTGCTGCGACATCAGGAAGCACGCAGAATAATGACTGTGCAGAATCCGATGGCGGTGCGAGTTGTTTGAGAAATAGACACGAAACTCAACGGTGGAAATTGTCGGACTGTACCCGCCGCTGCGTCTCGTTGGCCCACACACAATGCAGCCGCGCCCACGCGCTTGTGAGCATTCACCGCAATGCCCCTGAGCATGCGGCGGCCCTGATGTCAACGGCATCGAAAACCTTCTAGCATCCAGAGTTCCCTTCTCCAAGCTCTGGCCAGCTCTGTACAGACGAGAGCGTAGGTGCGGTCGTGTCACCCGCGGCAGCCCCGAATACGGGGCGTCAAACAGGGCGCTCGCTTCTTTCGTGATCCGCGAACCGTGGATGCCCGCCGCCACTGGTGGACCCGGCTTCCTGACCGGAAATCTGGACTCCCCCGGCCATGGGCCAAGCGGCGCGATGCACCGGCAAGACAGCATGGCCAACAGCGATTGATTAATATCCGCCCCGCGGCATATCCTAATTACCTGGGGGGAAGGCCGAATGGCGGCCCGTAATCGAGGCTTGAGTGATAGCGTGTGGGAGTTTAAACAGTGCTTTCCGGTGCTGGTGAGCGTGAGAAGCCAACCAATGTGGATTTAAATTGTTCAATCATCCGTGGACCAATCAGGCCTTCCCTTTACCCGGGGGGACACGGCGACGGGTGCCCTATGGACCAGCGACTCAAGCGGCCCGGGAATCCCCTATGATTGCCCCAGGAAATCGCGTACTTGGAAATGCGAAAGGAAACAGGTGGACATGGTGGTGATGGCTCACTGTCTGGCTAACAACCAACCAAATAGTCCAAAGCTCTGTGCCAATTGCGACCCTGGTTCGAAGCCGAGGCGGGCGTGCCGGTTCTTGGCTTGAATTCGGAGATCAGTTGAGTGGGCCAGCCATGCTGCGGAGCGAATCGGGTGGGGTTCTTGGCCACCCGGCCACTGCGGCCAGTGCGCCTAAAGGCCTGGCCCTGCGTGAGCTGCGCCCATGACACGACGGTGGTGCACAGTGGGGTCTGTTCCACCGGTATCCTTCGATCGCCCATGGCTTGATCGAGTACGGCCGCACTTCGATGATCCCCTCAGTAGTGGAGATGCGCAACAGGCCCTTATCTACAAAAGCCTTGTCTTGAACGCCCCGGGTGAAGCAACGAATTGAGTCGCACACTGGGGCTGTAACCCACTACCCCTGCTGAGAGCTGCTGCGTGACCTGCTCCCCGCCGAGATCACCCTGGTGGAACGCCAGGGTGGCCACCACGTCGAGCGCTTTTGGCGCTCTTCTCCAGCAAAGCCCCGGTTCCGGCCAGTTTGCGCTGCGATACCACCAGCAAGTTGACAACCCGACGCCGGCCGTTTTCTGCGTCACCGGCGACCCCGACGCCTTCGCTCTTTGCCGCCACCCCTGGCTGGGTTGGCAGCCGCAGGTGGAGAAGGTTGGCCTTCACTTCGCCGGTGAGCTCCTCCTAGGTGCATCCAGACGGGCGGAGGACATGGCAACCGGTTGCGGGAGATTTGAGATCAGCCAGTTTGAAAAACGATCTAAGAAGTTCTGCTTCAGATTGGATCTGCCGCTCACAGTCTTGATCGGCGCCGGGCATCCCGATCCTGCAGGCGGCAGCTGGAAAAAAAAAAAAAAAACAAAAACAACGTTTACCTTGGCATGGCGGCAAAGTCGACATACCCGCCGGGATCGTGCTTCAGCTTGGCTCCATTAGGCGTCACGTGCTAGGAGAGCCACTTGTCTCCATCGAAAGGGCCTTCGATGGGCCGAGCTCGGCAGCCGCCAATCGCCGGCTTGGCAAGAGAGATCACCGCGAGGATGATTCATTTGTACTCGCGTGCTCTAGTCCCCCGGGCACTATCGACGACGTAAGTCGCGCCACGACCTCAACATCCCGGCCGCGTGGTCGAGCACGGTCTTCACATATGTCCGATGTCGAACAATCGAGATCTATTGGCGGCGCCTGCCGGTGAGCCTTTCTCCTTCGCCCCTCGAACCAGTCGTTACGCGCGTGTGATAACCCATGGCACCAGGAGGCACGGGGACGTCTGTGTCATTAAAAGTCCCAAGCTGCTACTCCGCGTGAGTTCAATAGGATATCTTTAGAGGCGTGATTTTGCGAGGTGCGCCAAGGCCTTCCTAATCGCTATGACACCGGCCAGCAGTTTCCGAAACCTATCTCGAGAAAGAGCCTACTGCAAGAACGGCCCTCGCTGAATCGGCCAGCAGTGCCAAGGCCGCGGCGTGCTCAGCGGGCCTGGACGGTGGGCCAAGCTCGACCAGCTCAATCGCCTTTCGGCCGTAGTTGGGCCTGGTTCACCAGGTGGTCCGATGACATTCTCGGACCTTCACCGGCAGTGATAGCACTGGGCAAACCGGCCGCCCACAGCGACCTTTGGCCGCCGGCTAACCTCACGCCCCGGCACTCTAACTGCCCTCGAAGAGGCGGCCCGCCCTGACCGGCCTGAATCCGAGCGGGAATTCTGTGGAGCCGACGATCTCTCTCTCTCCAAGCCCTTGAACTGGTGCGGGGCTGCGAGGCGATCCGGCCGCTCCAGGCCTGGCGAGGGCTTTGCAAGGAAAGCCGGAGAGGCCGCTCGAGTTGGCGGCCGGTTCGGAAGGCCGGAACCCGCCCTGCTGCTCTAACCCGAGGTTTTGTGCTCAGCCGCCTCTAATTGATCAACCCGGCTGCTGGATGGGCTTGGTTGGCACCCAAACGAGCAGCCCAACCGATGATCGCCATGTTCTTTGGAAGCAACATGGATCCGCTCGCCCCCATCCGACACCATCGCCGTGAAGATCAGGCTGGTGGAAATCAGAAAGATCAGCAGCAGCAGGCACCAACTCAGGCTGTGCAACGCACTGATCAGCAGCAAGGAACCCACCGCCAACAGCACCATGGCAGCGAGCAACGAGCCAAAGGACGAAGGGGAGTCCTTTGGCACTGATTGCGGCGGAAAACGCCAAGCGAAGCCTGTCACCTTGCCGATGCAGGGGCATGCAGGAAAACAAGCCCAATCCAATGACGCGGCAGATGGCAATATCGAACGAGGCGGTGGTCGTACAAATCGGGGGCAGGGCCAAGGATCTTGGCCCGAAATCAACGGCGAACCCAGTCTGGGGGCAGAGGCTCGTGGGGAATCCAGGCCATGACCGCAACCCTGCTTCACGGCCGCGGCAGAGGCGAAAAGCAAGACGAAGGCGACGACGCCCTCTTTTTACCGCCCGAGCCCCGCTGTCGTGCACCATCTCGATAGCCGGCTTTCGCCAAGCGGCTCGAACGGCGCTGTACCAGCAACGGTCTGCCGCAGGGTGCGTGGCTGCTGGAATCTGAATGGCGTTTGGGTCAGCCACCTACCCGAGTCAGGCCACTACGCGCGAAGGTGATCGGCCATTGGCCTCAATGCGCGCCGAATTCGGCTGCCAACCCCGAGGGCTGGATATAGTCACTTTGGTTGCAGAACCGTCATAAAAATCTCAGACCCTGCCCAGCTGGCCCCTCGGCAAGCACCTTGGAGTGCGGTCGCATTGGTTTGTGGCCGCTGGCATAACCTGCAAACACCCGAGGCGGATCGCCGCCGAAACTGGCCCGGGTGGTGCCGATTCCGGAGGGGAGGTGATCGTGGCGTTCAGCAACCGCAATGTTCGCCAGAAGAAGCCCCCGTCGCCTGGGCTGGCATCGAAGCGAACCGTGGAGCGACTCAACATCCTTGGTGGGCACAGTTTGTTGGTGGCAGCGGTTGAGCAGTCGAGACGGCCGTCATCGCCGAAGAACACCCCCGGCCAGTGGCCCGCTCGGCTTGGTTGGGGGGCAAGGGCGATGCCATTTTTTCGCCGAGTGGTCCGCCAAGGCCTGAATGGCTTCTAGGCGGATCTCCGTAGGGATCAGAGATTCAGGAGGCCTGCTTCATCTAGTTCCGGACAGTTTTTTGGTCATGGCGATCGTGCCCTTCGCTCCCAATCCCTTCTGCTTGTTGCTTTGATCGTTGGTATTTCTGCTGGCACCAAGCCTGGGCCCGGGTTCCAGACGGACTCCGGTCTGGGACGAAAGAATGCGCGCCAGCGGGCAATCGAGCAGAGTCCCGGCATGGGGCGGCTGTCGGCACCACCAACTGTGAACGCCTCCTCTCCGTGCGAATGAACAACCCGTTACAGGTGCACGGTGAATTACACCCGCCGTCGGCAACAGGCAAGCGAAAGCGCCCTCCCCAAGGCAACTGACCGAAAAACACCGTTGGATCGCCTTCTTGATCGAACCTTATTCACACACTCACCCCTCTGATATGATCTCTTCTGCCATCTCGCCACTGATCCAGAGCGCGCGGGCCAAGGCCTTGATCTACCAGCTGAAGCCTGGGCGATCTGCGCTTTGTCAGCGTCACGTCGGAGCTGATTGAAGAACCGACACTCAGACGTGAAATTGCGCAAACAGCGCGGCGGTGCCTACAGCTCAAGAAAAGCCTCTACGTTTTTTGGGATCTGTACGAACTACAGCAGCCTGGAGCTTCGCCGTCAACTACTGCGAAGAAAGAGGTGCGGCTGAGACCGTCGGCTGGCCCTCCCGAATCTTATCTGGGGTCACCGAACTGGCCACCCCTTCCGGGCCCGAAAGCATCGTGGTGATCGCGATCCCGCTTCGATCCAAGCCACCAGCCTGATGTCCGCCTGGAGGAGGGGCCGTGCCGGAGCCCGGACGCTGCAGGCCGTGGGGCAACGAATAGCCGCTGTCCATGGCATCACTGGTTCCGCCAAGTCCGGCCGCCTGCTGAGGAGCTTTTGCGCGGTTTTGTAACAACAGCAATCTGCGCGCCAACCCGCGGTTCGGCGAGCCCTGATCTCGCCGTGAGGCCGTGCACCGGCTGCTGCGACCAGCGTCTGGCCATGCCGCTGGCGGCGGCAACGCGTTTACCCTGCTCGCCGAACTGGAAGGGTGGCTGGGCTGTCGATGGCCATGGTGATCTGCGCCTGGAACCCATGTTGTTGATTGGACGGCCGATCGCCGTGGATCGGACTGCGTTGAGTTCAAATGCCGAGCTGCGGCCACAATCGATGGGGGCTCCGATCTCCGCCTTCTGGTGTGGAGCTGGCAGGCCAACGGCCAGGGCGGACCTGATCGGCCCCCCTTGCTGGAGGGCTACAGCAGAACGATCGAGCCGCGTTCTTCCGCCCTGTTCTGCGCCTATCGGCCCCATGTGCGCGCCAAGGTGGCCGGTGGTGAGCGGCCGGAAAGCCGCGCCAGCTCAGCCTGGCCCTGGCCTACGCCAGCTCTAGCCAGCGCCGCCACCCGCCTCAATCCTGCTGCGGGATGCTCCGGCAGCGCAAAAGCCCACTGGCCGCAGAGCTGGCCCCCCTGGTTACTGGCCGAGCCAACCTGGGCAGTGACAGGATTTCTCGCAAAACACTCCACGGATTGGAGCCACAGCAGCGAAACCAGCGGCAGGGAGAGGGAGAGGCTGTAATTCAGCCGAAGCCAACCGGCGTACCGAAGCATCCTTCTGGAGAACGCGTCCGCCTCAGCCTGGAGCTGGCCAGGCCGTGTTGCTCGACGCCACTCACCTGCGACAAGACAGCCGCCAAGCACGCGAATCGCCCTGGCCGAGCAAACAGAAGATCGCCCTGGTTGGATCCTCAACCTCCACACGCCCCAGGGGCTGATCGAGCCAAACGGCTCAAGCCAAACGCCAGCTACGCGATGACGAAACCCCAGTGACGCCCGATGGGCCGATCCAAGGCCGCCCAGCGCGCCTACAGGCCAGCCCCTCACAGCCGCAAGAATCGGAGAGAACCATCAATTACCAACTCCGCTACACCCCAAACCGCCCGAACCCTCCAGAGATCAGGCAACAGCGCCTGTGATCACAGACCCCTTTGCCCCTGCTGATGGAGATCTGGACAAGGCTGGCGGCGGCAGGGGCTCAAGCGGGGAGGCCCGCTCAGGCTTTCAGCAAGGCGTTGATCCCTGGCAGGTCCACATCGAGGGGAGGAGAGTCCATCGTGTCATGGGTGGTGAGATCAATCGTCACGCGGTTGTAGAACATTGCCCAGCTCCGGGTGGTGGCCCATCGACTCGGCCATCAGCGCCAACCTGGTAGAAAGCCGAAGGCTTCAACGAACCGAGTCGAAGATCAAGCCGCGCGTGGCAAACTTTCCGTTCTCCACGCTCCAATCGGGCAGGTACGGTTCCGCAGGCTGGCGATCTGCTGGGGAGAAGAGGGGCCTGGGCCAGGCATCGGGACGCTTCCGCTGTTCAACAGCTCCAGGTTGGCAAAACAGGGAAGAGCCGCCCAATTCCCTCTCGCCTGCCCCTGTCAGTGCCGCCCTGTTGAATGGTCCACAGAGCGCGTGGAACGGTCGATCATCAGATCCACTCTGTGTCGAGAATCCGTGTCGCCGTCGCATCGACGCCGATGTGCTCGCCGCCGCATCAACCTCATGTTGATCCGCGTCGGCATTGCGAACGCGCCAGCCACTGGGAGGGTGTGGCCAGGCCCAGCCTCCAGAGCCTGAGCGGGCTCGATCACCACCGACACCCCCCCCGAAAAAAAGCTGGCGAGGTGGCACCAGGGCCGCCAGTTTTCGGCGTTCATGCCCTGATCTCTTCTTGCAGGGCAAAACCATCCGGGCACTGAGGTTCAGCATCCGCGGCGGGCGAGGGCCGGTGCCAGAGCGGGGTGGGCCGCCCCGGTGGTGAAGCGGGGGTCCGTAGCCAGGCATCTCCAATCTCCAGGGCACGCACGGATCCCATGATCCCCCGGGCGTTGGGGGATTCCCGACATGGCTTAAGACACGTGATCGCTTGCCTTCCTGGTCCGTCCCATGCGCTGTCCTTACTCCTTGTCTCCCTTGGCAGGCAAGCCTCTGCCTGATCGGCTCCTTGGCGCTTCCCAACGGGCGGCGCCCAGGCCGCAGGAAGTGGTCCAAGCATGCAGGCCATCGTGCCCACTTGGCTACGTCGACAACCTTCCAAACGGCAAGTTGGCAGCCCCTGGGGTGATCACGCTATACCGTGGCTTCCCACGGCGCGGTGAGGCCCTGCGATTCGGGCTGGTGAACATCGGCGGCGGCTAATTGCCGGCGCCAATAGGCAGGCGGCTTTCAGTCCAGCTGATCCAGCGGCACCAGCTGGAGCCGCAAGGCGAATCACCGCGCAATGGGTGCGGTTGCGGGCCATCAGCTTTCGTTTTCACCGCCTTGCAGTGGCTGCGCACGCGGTTTCCGGCGATACCAGGGCGGCAGCGATCTTCGTCGTTGTCGCAAGCCGCGCAACCAGCCCTCGAGCCCTACATTCCCTGGGCCCGTCAGCCGTGCCGGGCTTCCATCGATCTGGCCCCGGCTGGTGCGGTGGCAGCAATCGCCGCCACCGGCCCGTCCAATGTAGGCCCGACCCCGAGCAACGCCCTTGGTTGGCAAGCCAGCAGGTTGCGAAGCCCACCAGTCGCTTCCAGGCAGATGCCATCCGCATTGGGATTCGAGTGCGGCCAAGCCAGCAGGTACGGGGCTTGTCCTGACTCAAGCAAAAGCAAGAATGGACAATCGCGGATAAGCGGCTTCTTGGCCCTGGCTCACAAGGCGAGGCCACTGCCCTGCTTTCCACGGATCGTCAGCGAATCAGCAGATCGCCGACCTCCCGCTCCAACAGGCGCCAGAGCCTGCTGCTCGCAAGGTGGCGCGCCGATCCAGCAGGAGGACGGGCAATCGAGCCGGTGATCAGGCTGATTGGTGGCACGTCGACCACTGGCGATGAGGCAGCCGACGATCCACCTGGAGCAACGCGACTCGCTTGCTCGCGTGCCTGATCCAATCGCGCCACAGCGGGGTCCAGGTCCATGGCCTTTCAAGGTCAGAAGATTTAACGATGCTGCTCCCGCTCCCGTTGGCAAGGCCATATGGGGATTAGCTGACAATGAAGAAGTTGGGGGCCGACGGCTGGCCGGCGCCCTCAGTAGCGTGGGGGTTCAGGGCAATGGCCAGCCGCACTTCGCGCAGAAAAAGCAGCAGGCTTCGATCGCGAGAAGCATCGCCACAGAAAATGGGCACCACGAATCGCAGCCAGATCAAATGACTTGCCACCACACTGATGAACAAAACCGCCACACACAAGCGATCAAGCAACGCCGGTGGATCGTGCGAACAGGAAATGGCGCGGTTTGATCAGGTAAAAAGGCGTCGGCGCTGAACCGTTTAACACACCGACTTTTCAGCGCCTTGACTGGCCAATGCCTGCCGGTCCATCGTCTCTGAAGATCCTGATGCGGTCGATGATGCGACCACTTGCCGAAAACGTCCCCAGCAGGCCGCAATGCCCCGTGAGCAGAAAAACTGGTGGCGCATAACCGAGAGCTGAATCGCCCGTGACATCGAGCGCCGGCCACCGCAGAGGCCGTCCACTCGGGCCCATCACCAGCTGGCTCGGCAAGACGCCTCCAATGTAGCGATAGCAATCTCAGAAACCATGGCCCAACCTGCGTTGGAGACCTCGCGCCACCTGCGCGACACCCGTCCCTGCTCGCAGCATCACAGCACCCCTACTGGATCAAACACGCTGATGCGCCTGCGGGCTCCTGGCGCGGCGAACAACCGCCCTGCTTGCCCGCCAGCTGCAATCCAACGTCAGAGCAGCGACGCTACGCCGAGCTGCTGGCCGCCGCCGAAGCAAGCGAGCCAGCAGGTGGAGGGCTGGCGGCGTGAACCTGTCGTTGCTGCGCCAGACCCTGGAGCGGCAAGTCGGCCTGGACCCCTCCTGGTGGCCGAACTGGCGCTGGCCCAGGCCAAACGGCGTACAGCCTCTGGCAGCAGCCTCCGCGCCCAGGCTGACTTCAGCAGCTTCGCTTCCGGCCCTGCGCCGCGCTGATCCGCCGCTGCGCAGGAGCAGGCCCGCCAGCTGCACGGTGGAGACACTGGCCGATGGTCCAGCCGCGCAGCTGCTGGAAATCCTGGCCCAGCCGTTTTGAACCGGGATCAAGCAAGCAACGCCTCAACCACCTTATTCCTCTCCGCTGCGTCAGCGCTTTGCCGGAGCTGATTGCGCGCTATGCGGCCCCTGGCTCCAGACCCTTCCCCAGCCCAGCGACCCTGCCCGATGCCGCCCAGCAGAGCCCTCTGCCTGGAACTGCTTGCAGGCCTGGGGGTTCGATTGCCGAGAAGGCGTGCTGGCACGCTCGCCCCATCCGTTTTCCAACCACCCTCGCCCCCGGCGATTTCGCATCACCAGCCGGGGTGGTTCAGGCCAGCCGTTTTCGGCCTTCGCTGGCGACAGCCCACGAATGGGGCCATTCCTTCTACGAGCAAGGGCCCTGCCCCGTCAGGACAACCAATTTGGTTTTCGCTGAGCCGCTGGAAGATGCCACTTCGATGGGAGTTAACGAGAGCCAGAGCCTGTTCTGGGAATGCCGGTGGCGCGCAGGCGAGCCTTCGCGCCGGCGCTGGCAAACCTCGCATCGCCCAGGCCCTGACGGCTCGGGACTCGTTGTTCCCAGGCCCCTCAACCCGCGCCGGCCTGGGCTGAACCGGTGGAGGCCCGATGAAGCTCAGCTACTGCCTCCACAATCGTTTTGGCTACGCACGTGGAGCTGGCCCTGCTGAGGGCGATGCTGTCGTGGAGGGCTTCCAGCCGCCTGGAAACCCGGCAGATGAAAAGGGAGCGCTGGGCCTCGAAGCCTGCAAGATAACGCCCAGTGTTGCCTCCAAGACGTCCATATGGAGCGAGGGACTGTTTGGCTATTTTTCCCTCCTATGCTCCTGGGACACCTGATCTCAGCCCAGCTGGCCGAGGCGGAATGAGCGGGGGAGACAGGCCCGAATGCGAAGCGTGCCGTGGCCGCCGGCGAGGAAAGTAGACATGCGGCGCAGTGCTGGGCCGGCACGTTCCCCCCTCGGGCGAGCGTCCATCAGCGAGGAGCTGGTGGAGACGGTCTTGTGGCAAGCCCTCTGGGCCCGAGGCCTTTTTCCTGTCCTATCTCGAAAACGAAGCTGGAAGAGACTCGCGGCCTGGATTCGTAGACCTCCGCAGCGCAACCATTGTCCGCCCCTTGCTCACATGGCGAACATCGACCAATTGCCCCCAGCCGGACGGATGGCTCAATCTGCTGCAGCGTGTTGCCGGCAATTCGCCGATGAAGCAGAGCTGCGTCTCAACGCGAATCGTGGAGGCTCAACTCCAACACGAATTCAACAAATACGAACTGATCACCGAAACCGGCATCTCACTCGATCGCGACGGCTACGTCTCCTGGCCCTATCCCTTCGCCCTACGGCTTGCATTTCCGCACCTTGGGACGAGACGGATGACCGCGCTTCGACATCGAGATCGTGGTCGTCAACCGAGGCGGTTTGGTGCCAGGCAGCCTGGTGGAGGCTCGATCATCGCATCATGAACCCTTTGACGACGGCGGCGAGGTTGACGATCAAAGGTGATCGCCGTTTCTCGCCGACGACAAGCGGGTTGGGGATCACATCCCAGCTTTCGAGCAGATCGGCGCCCAATGGGTTCAAGGAAACCAACCTACTACTGGGAGCACTACAAAGACCTCAAGAAACCCAGGCACCTGCAAGGTCAACGCGTTCTCGGGTGGGATGAGGCGATGCGGAACGTCAAAAACCATGTGAGGCGCGCTACAACCAGCGAGATCGAGGCCAAACTCGTCAACTGACCGTCAACGTGTCCCCATGCCCTCCAAGCCTCCCCGCTCCCAAACCGTGCGGCGCCAAGATGCGACGGCCTGAGCAACCGTCTTTCCTCAATGCTGAAGGCCGCTGGGACTGAGCTCTCGGCTGGGATGCTCCCCGGCCCAGGGCCCAGAACAAGCGGGCCCCCGCATGGGAACGGTCGTGCCTGCCACGGCCCCGCTGCCGCGGAGGCTCCCTCCAAGCCCCGCTGCAACGTCAACGGCCATCCCGACAGCGCCGCCGGCCGTAGTGGCCCCACACAGGCCCTGCCCACCCCCACCGCGATCGCCGTTCCGAATCAGCGAATCCAGAATCCTGCTGGCTCTCGGTCCGGGCGTGAGATCCGTCTGGAGTTTCGCGATGGCAAGATCTACGGCCCCTGGGCCCGTGGCGATCGGGGGCGATCCCAAGACCCCCACACCCACGGGCACCTTTCCGTGAAGAACAAGGTGGTCAATCCTGCAGTACGCCAAGCACCAGGACCGGCAAGGTTCCCAACCCCACGGGTTTGACGCGAAATGGACCAAGCTCGGCGATCGCTGGATCGGCTTCAAGACCCAGGGTCCCAACGCAGTTCGGCATCCACGGCACGCTTGGGCCCACCTGGTTTGATCAGCGCGCGCCGTCACCAATGGTTGCGTGAGGATGAAGCACGAAAACACGTGCGCAAATGCTCTTCGACCTGGTGAATCTCGGACCGCTGTTGTGTCACCCGCTGATCAGGCTGTGATTCGTCTGAAATCAATGCCGTCAATCGCCTGAATCACGAACGGCCTGCCTGGCCAACAGCCCTGGCCAGGCTGTCAGACGGCAGGCCAGGCGAGCAGGTCTTTGCACCCGTAATCCTCCAGCTGGTAAGGCCGTCCAGGCAACTTTGGGCCCCAACCTGCCGTTGATCCTCCCTGCCCTCAATACCGGTAAGCTGACGCAGGCCATTGGGGCTGAGCTGATCTCGAGTTCGGAGAAGATTGCCGTGCTTGGCAGCCACGATCAACTCGGACGAACGGCAGCCGATCAGTTGAAAGCTCCAGCTTCTTTCAGCCTCGTCCCCGTCAGCAGTACGCAGGGCCAGGGCCTGTAGCCGTGATCGCCCGTTGCAGATCAAGTGAGGGTCAGGCAGGCCGACCACCCAGCCCTCCTGCTCGATCAACAGGAATGGCCTCGCTGCTCAATCAGCCGGGCCAACGCGAGCTGCCGGTGTCGCGCGGCAAAGGCAGAACCAGGGGAAGATCTCGGCTTCCAGTGCCGCGCTGTGGCCAGGGCCGCAGGCAACGCGACGGCAGCGCTGCTCCCTCCTGAGGATCAGGCCCCAGCATCCAGGGGTCAGCCAGACCTAACCAGCGCTCGCATCAACAGGGCAACTCAGTCCGGTGGCGGCCATACAAGCGCGGCAGGACGATGCGGATTTCCGTGGTGAGCTCAAACAGCAAAACAGCAGGGCGTGAGCGGTGCCCTGCACTGCCGGCCGCACAGCTGCATGCCCACGGCAATACGCGTAGGCCGGTGTTCGCACGGCCTCAATGCAAAGGCCGCTTTCTCGCCCAGCCACTGGCGCAATAGCAAATTACCCCAGCACGGCCCCAAGGAAACAGGGAAGGAGCAAAGCCACCGCCGACAAACCCGTGGCATTGCTGAGCCCGGTGGCCAGCAAGCTTCACGACCAGCAAGGCCAAGCAAGCTGGAGAGGGCTAAGGCCGCTCTGAGTGCCCGAGCAAGGCTTCGATCGTGGTGCGTAGCAACCCCCGAGCACCTGGGGAAAGCCCAGGGCCCATTACTCCACCCCTAGCCCATCCGAGGGCATTGAGGCAACCAGGGATCGAGCGTTCCAGCTGGCGTTGACCGGCCACTGCGGGCCTGCGCCAACAGGCTGACCAAGGCCCAGGGACAATCAAGGCTGGCCAGCAACCGCCGAGGCCGAGGTAAAAGCGGCAACTCCCAACAGGGAGCGCACTCATAGGCGGGGCAGGCGAAATATCGGCTCATCGCCAAGGCAACAGCTGGGTGATTCAGGGAGGAACTCACTGCCGCCACCAGCACCGCGCCGCGGCTGGCCCGCCCTGGAAGATCGCGCCCGGAGACCCCTTCAAAAGCGAAAAAACGCCAAGCGGATCGGGGCCCGGAAGCCCGCCGCCAGCCCTGCCGCCAGGCCGCTGCACCAGAGCTTCTGGGATTGCGGCGAGAGCGTTGCAGCGCACACCCCACCCAGAGGCCGATGTTTGCCGCCGCCCTCAAACTCGGACCCTCAAGGCCCGAGTGAGGCCCACCTGGCCCAGGCTCAAGGCTGCTGTCCACAGCCGCAGAAAACGGGCCCAAGCTTCGGTGCCGCCGCACAGACCATCAGCCATCGCATCAAGCTGGGCAATCCCTGGACCCAGGTCTTTGGCGCGTTGACGCAGGCCACCAACTGAGCACACCCTCCAGCATCGGCGCCACAACACCGGCCACAAGCTCAAGCCGTTGAGAGCCTGGGGGACCGCCGGCCTCCGCCAAAGGCGCCGGTGGAAGGCGGCAGAAAGGCCGATCCCCCGAGGCCGATCTGCAAGTAACGCTTGAGTGGCGTACTGGCTTCGGGTCTGGACTGAAAACCTCGAGGGCCGGCTTGGCTGCCAGTGTCCCACCAGCCCATCACCCCCCCTCGACCAGGCCGCCGACAAAGGAAACCGGTTTGGTGAAAGCCCAGCAGAGTGAAAGCGCCACCACCGGCAAGCACCGCTGAGAACCACCCACGAGAGCCCGCCCAGCCAGCAGATTCCATTGGAGAAGGAGCCGCCCTGAGGCGGACCCTGAGCAAGGGGCCTCTGCACCCTCCTCGCCAGCCTCCTCAGTGACCGCGTCCGACGGGGCAAAGATGTCTCCAGGATCTCTCCTGCTCCCTGGGACGCAGGCGCTTGCCAGGTCGATCCCGATCGCTTTCTTGGTTCCGATGGCTTGCGCCGCGAGCCTGATCCGGATGCAGGCGCTGGCCCATCGAGGCTTGGCCACCATGACGGTGAGCATCGAGCTGCTCGCCCTCAAAGCTGGTGTTCACGCCAATCGGCACTGACAACCCCTTCCAACTGGCGCAGAAAGGCGCCTCTCCGCCCAGGCAGCGGCGGGAGGATGGCGGTGTGCTCCACGCCTTGAGGCTGCTTGATCACGCGTCAATCGCCATGGCCGGCACCTCGATAACCGAGGGCCTCCCTGGCCACGCATGCAAGAAATGGAGGGGTCCGATCCGTTCATAGGATGCGCGCCGTCAAACCGAGTTCGTCCCAGGGCCCGCCGCCGCCAGGATCAGGCAAGTCGTACTGGCCGGTCATCGAGTTTCTCCAGCCGGTGATGACATTGCCAACGCACATCTTGGAACACAAGATGGGGAAAGTGGTGACGGGAGTTGGCCAAGCGCGCAGGAAGCTGCTGTCCCACCACACTGCCTTCGGGCTAGTGTGGCGCAAGGGTCTTGTCCTGATGCTTTGGCGTGGACGCAACAAGGGCATCGGCCGGAATCTCGTTCGGTGATACAAGCCAGGATGCAAACTTCAGGCAGGTTTGTGGGGCAGGTCCTTGAGGCTGTGGACAGCAATATCAGCCCGATCGAGCAGCATTCTGGGCCTCCAAGTTCCTTGGTGACAGGCCCTTGTCCGCCGATCTTCGCCAAGCGACATCGAGAATCTTGTCGCCTTGGTCCGCCAATGCCTCGACGCTTGATTACTCCAGGTCCGGGTGGTGAGCTTGGCCAGTTCAATCGCGCCAACCCATGGGTCTGCACCATCGCCAACTGGCTGCGGCGGGTGGCGATGCGCAATGTGGAGCCAGCCATCAAAGTCAGTCCTCGAACCGGCCACAGGGCCGCTCAACACCCGTCAAGCCTAAGGACGCGATGGGCCTCGGCCTGCTGGACCGCTTAAAGATCGTGATCAGCCAAAGAAATCGAGGGGAAAAGGCCCCCAGGTGGCCCCTCAGCCGCTGAAAATCGTCGGCTGGTGTCCGGTGATCAACAAGCCCTCACCAAGGCCGGTTTTTCGCTGCACGGCAGCCGATAAAGAGGCCCGTTCGCTTGATTCCCCTTGAGAAAAACCGGACCGCAGCGGGCTCGTCGCCATCTACCCACCAGGGGGGGACCAGCCCAGGGCCTGTTGGCAGGAGCCGAGGGCCCTTCACCGCGGCCCGTCGTCGATGGGGCCATCACCCCAAATGGTGAACCAAGGCACAACCGCCAGGCGGGCCGCCAGCTCCTCGCTCAGAACGCTGCGTTGCGGGCCTCAAAGCATTGGAGCTGTGCGAGCCGCAGAGAGCGGAAAGGGGAGTCAAGGCTGGGGAGGTGGTCAAAGCGGAATGCCGCGTTCCGTTCACTCTGGCTGCCAGGCTGACCTACAACCCGGTTAGGCAGATGGTCAGCCAAGATGAAGCCGCACTGCAAAGCGCCAGCGACGTGTCGGTGAACCAGTGGACAAGCGGCAGTAGAAGGGTGCCTGATCCAGATCAAAAGCGACCCAAAGGGTGGATCCCAGGTAGAGCGGCTTGGCGCAGGTGGGGATAAGCTGCTTCGAGAGAAAATCGCGCACATCAGGAAATAAAACACCACGCGCCCCGGCGCATGGCCACTGGGGAAACTGGCGGCCACTCACACTCCACCAAACCGGCCGAGGGGCCGGGCGCGATCGAACAGAGGCCTTCAAACCATTGATCGACGATCAAAAGGATTCCCGCCGTACGCGATCGCCAGCCAGGTCAGATCGTTCCAGGCCCTCTTCAAAGGCTCAGGAACAGCAAGGAAGCCATCACCCAGCAAAGCCGTTGAACCCGGGTTCCACTGACCTGATACACGGCACCACAAGAAAATTTGCCCAGGGGGGCGGGGATGGCGTCACCCAGCCAAAGAAGAACGGCTTCGATTCGGCCTCCGGGCTTTTGTCGTTGCCGAATCGTCAGCTCAATCGCGATGACAAACGGCCATGGCCGCCAGACAGGCAGCAGCCCGCCACGGCCCTAGGCAGCGGAAACCAACGACGGAGCCGCTCAAGGCTGGGACCGACCTGCCCAGATCGGCACGGGTTCACACGCCACAAGCGGTGTTTGCCGCGGATCCGCGATGGCTTGAACAGAGGAGGGAATCAGGTCGAAAACGGCGCCAGATTTTGCGTTCTTCTCCGAATAACAAAACAGTGGAAGCAGCAGCGCTTTCAGCCGATCCTAGCAGAGGTGGCATCTGGGGGCTGCGGCTGTTGTCATTCACGCTGGGTTGTTCCATTCCACTGTTGCTTAGGTCCACTGCTGTGCTCCCACTCGTTTTTTGTTCCTGCTGGTGTCGTCGTCGCGCAGGTGCTCTTTGCCCCTTGGACACTGTCAAAGAGCTCACAGGTTGCTTGCTGTATATACACAACCGCTGTATCGCAATATAGCCCGAATCAACAAGCAGTTCTTCGTTGGGCTCTGACACCTGTTCCAGCAGCACCGCCAGATCTTTGAGCGGGTTGTTGGCGCCTGGGCCTGCATTAAAAGGGAGCCAGGGCCTGGAAACAACCAGCAGCATGCCAGGCCGCGAAGCCCAGCAGATTCGGGGCCCAGAAACAGCGCGGGCGACCCCTTTTTTGGAACGGCAGTAGAGAAAAAGAACCCAACAGCAGCGACAGCCACACGAGCGCGGCACCAGTGGCAGGCCCTGAGCTCTCCAGAGCCTGGGCGAAATCCGGTAGGCCGGATCGGTGGGGCGCCCAGCGTGGTGCAAAGGCAGCGGCAATCGCCATCACCGCGAGCACCAAGGCATTGAAGCTGCCCATCCAGCGCTGGGGCCAATCAGGGGCCAAATGCGCGCTTGGGCGGGGGTTTTTGGGAAACCCGGCCGCAAGGGATCCAATCAGGTGATCAGCAGCGCTGCCTGCAGGCACGCAGGCTAGGATGTAGCCAGCCAATTTAGTGCGGCGGCGGAAGAAGAACAACAACACACCAGGAACCAGAACCAGGCCAGAACGGGGCCAACAGGGAAGCTTCTGGGCTGCTTGCGCCACCTAGCCCCAGCCGCTAGTAGCCGAGCTGGCGACGGCCAGGGGCCAATAAGAACGACCAGGGCTAAGCCGCAAGCAGCAGGCAGCCAAAAGGAGAATAGAAGTACCAAGGCCGGCGTGGCCGTACAGCCAGCGGAGGTGTAAGCTCCAGATTGCTGAAAAACCGAAAAAACTCACCCAGAAAGGCCATGCCATGGGCCTTGGGCAGCCAGCGCGTACCAAGGGGTTGGCCAACAGCAAAGAAAAGCATGGGCCATCGCCAGCATCGGCATCTGGCGCAGCACGACCCATAAACTGCCCCTGCA